>Ga0209107_10001072_pt1 | contig 15352 bp, 16 predicted proteins | sample LakErihyJuly2011_2_FD_187460 | JGI IMG/M metagenome (GOLD analysis project Ga0209107, IMG submission 187460) | Freshwater microbial communities from dead zone in Lake Erie, Canada - CCB hypolimnion July 2011 (SPAdes) (version 2) | ecosystem: Environmental > Aquatic > Freshwater > Lentic >... | reverse complement strand
ATTAATGGCCTAGGTGGTTCACCTGCCGAAGAGCTCTACGTTGTTTATCGACGAGTAAAGCAGATTTGCGATGCGAATAGCATAAATATTCGCTTCAAGCATGTAGGCGAGCAGGTGACAGCCTTAGAAATGGCGGGAGTTTCAGTGAGTCTCATGCGCCTTGATACAGAGATGCATGACTTGATTACTAACTCAGTCGTTGATACCTGTATGTATAAGAAAATCTAGGAGGCGATAGACCATGAAGAGTATTAACGGCTATTTCATTGCGCAGTCCCTGATTCATGTAGCTAAAAAGGTTGAGGAAAATAAGGATTATTTATGTGAATTAGATGGCGAAGTTGGAGATGGTGATCATGGAGTTTCGATGACCATTGGGATGCGCGCTGTTGCTCGCGCGATGAAGAGCTTAGATGAATCTGTTCTGCCATCAGAGGTTTTTCAAACCGCAGCTGAGTCATATGCCGATGATGTTGGTGCAACTATCGGGCCACTATATGAGGCTGCCTTTGCTGCAGCAGCAACGGCTGCTGCAAACAAAGATGCGTTAAATAACATCTCTGACTGGGCCGATCTCTATGAAGCGATGGCCACCTCAATTCAGCTTCTTGGTAAGGCCGAGCTGGGAGATAAAACAATGCTGGATTCTTTTTTCCCAGCAGTTGAACACATCAAATCTCTTTCAACTAAAGGTGGATCACTCAGCGATGCCCTTCACTCAACAGCAAAGACTGCCCTCGATGCAGCCATTGCAACTAAGGATTTAATCCCTAAAAAGGGCCGTGCTGCAAGGCTTGGAGAGCGTGCAATTGGCTTTCAAGATGCTGGTGCGACCTCATTGGCGATTATTTTGCAGGGTATTGCCGACTCATTTGATGGGGCTTAATTCTTAAGCATTCTTAGTGCTCTAGCTATCGCTTAAATGCTGCGACAAGTTCGCGGCAGAAATTAGGAATGTCGGCAACTACGCGGCCCCACACTAAATTTCCTTCGGTAAAGGCTGATTCATCGACCCAGATTGCACCTGCATTAACTAAGTCATCCTTAATTCCTAAAGAGCCTGTCGATCGCTTGCCTTTAACTATGCCTGCAGAGATTGCCATTGATCCACCGTGACAGATAATTCCAATAACTTTATTCTGCTCGTTGATTGCTCGAATTAAATCATTTACAAAACTATATCGGCGCAACTTGTCTGGAGCCCATCCGCCTGCCAAGACCAGGCCAGCAAGATCATCGGCCCGCACTTCTGAGAGAATCACATCAACAGAGATAACAAGACCATTCTTACCGGTGACATCATCCTTTGTAATCCCAGCACTGAGGACTTTAAATCCTGCCTCTTCTAATCGCATACGGGTTACGTAGTACTCTAAATCTTCAACTCCATCAGCTATTGGAAAAACTATCGCCGCCTCTTTCATCACAACCCTTCTCGCTCTAATGTGTTGATTTTATCTACCTTAGAACTTGAGGGTCCTGCAGCATCGAATGTGTACTCGAGCCAAGGAGCGATGAGGCTCTTAGCTAACTCGGCAGTTACGACTCTGGCACCCAGACAAATTATTTGACAGTTATTGCTCAAAATAGCACGCTCTAATGAATAGGGGTCATGCGTTGTCGCCGCCCGAATCCCGGGGACTTTGTTGGCCGAAATTGCCATTCCGATTCCTGTGCCACAGATAAGAAGGCCTCTATCGGCCTTGCCTTGTGCAATAAAGCGTGCGAGCGCAAACCCGATATCTGGGTAGTCGCTCTTATCCTCGCGGCTTGCCACACCTAGATCCGCTAAGGCTGTAACCTTTGGATGGGCCTCGAGTATCTCCATAATTGTGGCTTTTAACTCCCAGCCGATGAAATCCGAGCCTACGGCAATTCTCACTTTTAAGGCCTCCAGAGTCGCTTTCACACGTTGAGAAAAGATTAGCCGGTACCTTCGACCCCCTAAATATTACAACATTGTTCTCTCAATATCGGCCTAGACTCTTGACAGTTGAGTTTGGTTCACCAAGAATTCCTACACAGACAGCCCACCTAGGTCTGTCTTTGGGGGAAGGGATAACTCTTGTCAACGTTGACCGATAAGAATGTAGACCGCCGAACTGTACTGAAAGGCGGGGCGGTAGCTGTCGCTGCAGTTTCACTATCTGGCCTTCTTGCTGCTTGCAGCAAGGGTGGAGATTCAGGTGCAATTGCAAAAGATAGTCCGCTATACGGAAGTAATTCAGAAAACATGAAGGGTAAAACAATTGATTTTGCCTATTCACGTATTGGTGGTTGGCCACCAAGTGCTGCTCCAGAGACACAGTGGGCAGATTTTCAGGCCTATGCACTAGCGAATTACGGATACACAGTAAATAAAATCACTTTCGCAGAGGCACCATTTGGTGAGCTCTTCCAGAAAGTTGCACCAACACTTGCATCACAGTCACAAGAGTTCAATTTGTTAATTGTTGACTCACAGTGGTTAGGTGCACTATCAGAGCCAGGTTGGATTGTTAAGGCAGATGATGTCTTTGCTGCTAATCCAGATCTAGACATTACTCCGTTCTCCTCTTTGGTAACTAATACTTACCAGGTATATCCAGATGGATCTGGCACACGTTGGGGATTCCCACAGATGCCTGATACTCAAGGAATATTCCTTCGCAAGGATATGCTTGAAGATCCAAAGGAGCAGGCTGCTTTTAAGAAGAAGACCGGTAAAGATCTTCCATCAACATATGAAGTTCTTAGTAACATCGAATACACAGATCTTGTTGAGATCATTGAATTCTTCCACCGCCCATCAAAGGGAATGTATGGAACAGCACTTATGTACTCAAAGGAGTATGACTTCTTTAGCTGCGCCTACTACCCATTTGCTTATTCAACAGGTGGAAAAATCTGGGATCCAGAGACAAATGATGTCTATGGCATCTTGAACTCCCCTGAGAACGCTGCAGCGATGGAGCAGTTCGTAGGACTCTCCAAGTACCAGCCAAAGAACTTTGCAGCCTTTGGTATCGGCGACATGATCGATCTATTCACACAAGGTAAATCCTTCTCAGCATGGCAATGGCTTGCAATTGGTAAGTTCATGTCATCAGATAAGGTGCCAGCCAGCAACGTTATGTCAATCCCACTTCCGAAATGGAATGGACAATTAATCGGTGCTATGGGTGGACAGCCTTGGGTGATTAATGCATTCAACGATGACGATCACATGCGCGTCGCAGTTGACGTTCTCAAGTGGTGGTACACCAAGGAGACTCAAGATAAGTTCATCCTAGAAAATGGTGGATTGCCATGGAGCGCCGAAGGTGCTGCAAATACTGAGTACCTAAACAGCTCTCACTATGTGAAGCCATTCCTTTATATGCTAGAAGAAGGTCGTTCACAGGACTTCTGGCACTTGCCTGAATACGCAGAAATGCTTGCAGTTCAGCAAGAGGCATTTAATGGATATGCAACAGGTCAGGTAAAGAGCGCTGCTGCTGCCCTTGAATATGCTGCTGCAAAGCAACAGCAGATTTTGTTCAAGGCTGGTCGCACAAAGACTGAACCACCTGCAAACGTAGACTCACTGAAGCTCTAAAACTCTAGAAAAATAAGATTGTCCTAGTGTCTTTGTATTTGACACTAGGACAATCTTCTTCTGTTACTCTGAAATAACAAGGTTGCGAAAGGGATATCAGTGAGTGAGAAAGTAACAAAGTTCGAGTCTTCAATAAAAGAGAAGACATCTACTAGAGCCCGTGCGAATAAGCGAATGAGCTGGATTCTATTAATACCAGTTTTAGTGTTCTTTGCACTTATGAATATCCTGCCGACAATTTGGATGTTGGGCTTAAGTTTCTATGACTACACACTTACTTCGGCTAACGGGGCTACTTTCACTGGTTTTAGCAACTATTTAGATTTTGTGAAAAATCAACAGCTTTCTCAGTCTGTCTCCCGAACATTTGTGTTCTTGCTTATCGCCATTATCTGTCAGACTTTTCTAGGGATTTTAATAGGGGTCCTATTTTGGAAAAATGACAAAATGCCCGGCCGCCGCCTTGCTCTCACTCTTTTCTTCACCCCAATGGTTGTGACACCGATTGCAACGGCATTATTTTGGAAGCTCATCCTTGATCCAACTTTTGGTGTAATGAACTACTTCTTAACCTCTCTGGGTTTGTCTAAGATAGATTTTCTGACCGACTCGAACCTTGCATTCCCAACTTTAATTGTTGTTGACACATGGATGTGGACTCCATTTATGGCTCTGATGACACTTGCAGCACTTGGCTCAGTACCCAAGGCCGAGCTTGAAGCTGCCTCTGTAGATAAGCTTCCGATTCACCGTCAAATTACTACTGTTATTTGGCCACATGCAAAATTTATTCTCATGCTTGGAATTCTGCTCCGCTCGATCGATGCATTCAAGACTATGGACCTGACATACATCATGACCAACGGCGGTCCAGGAGATCGAACTGAATTAATTGCACTCTCCTTATATCGATTTGCATTTAAATCTTTCAAGTTGGGGTACGCCTCTGCGGTTTCAGTCTTCCTACTCTTTATTGCAATCGCCCTCACAGCGATTTACCTGCATGTATTAAACGCCCGCAAGAAAGCCGAGGCCCAAGGATGAGCACTGCAGCCATAATGAAGCCAAGTCGCAGAAAAGGTCCTATCAGTTTCCTGACCCTGCTCGGTTGGTCCACCTCAATTCTCTTCTTCCTACCTATTGCGTGGATTATTGGGACTGCGCTCAAGCCAAAGACAACAGTCCTTGATATTCCTCCAAAATTTTTCTTCATTCCGACTTTTCAAAATTTGTTGGATGCAGTTACTTTCGCGAACACTCTGTCTTACTTCGTGCACAGTGCAATCTACTCTTTCGCCTCGGTATTCCTTGCAATATTTGTTGCTTTTTTAGCCTCCTACTCATTCTCTCGGTTTAAGCCAGCTGGAACCGACTTCATCATGTTTCTGCTTCTTTCTACACGCTTTGTCCCTGCAGCAGCCTTTGTTATCCCGTTCTTCCAACTTTTCAATATTTTACAGTTAAAAGACTCATTCCTTGGTCTCATCATTTTCTACACAATGTTTTCGATTCCCTTTTCTGTTTGGATCTTGAAGGGTTTTATGGATGGAGTATCGACAAAGTTTGATGAGACAGGAATGGTCTATGGGGCATCTAGGGCTCACATTATGTTTAAGGTAATCCTTCCACAAGTGCGTGCTGGCCTAGTCGCAGCTTTTGTTTTCAATATCATCTTTGTTTGGAATGAATTTCTTTTCAACTTCCAGCTGGGTGGATTAAAAACCTATGGAATTCCAGTGGGACTCTTCACATCTATTACCAAAGGCGGACAGGTTGACTGGTCCTTTGTCGCCTCAATTGGAACTCTGTATGTCATGCCCTTGGCCTTAGTAATTTACTTCTTTCAGAAATACTTGCTGGTTGGGCTCACATTTGGAACAGTTCGAGGAGAGGTATAGATGAAAAGCAGCACACCTTTCGCAGCTCGCCTGCAATTAACTCTTATCTGGTTACTTGGAGTATGTCTCCTCCTGCTAGCTCAGAGTTTCTCTTACATCGTCTACGTTTGGGGTTTTGGAGCCCTCTTGGTTCTTGTTCCGTTACAGGTGGCAGTCGGCAACATTAAGCCCGAATGGGGCGCTGCACGCTCAATTAAAAAAATCCTTCTTTACTTAGCAATAGTTGTTGCTGTTTTTGCACTTTCAATCGCTGTGACTCCATTCCTTGTCAATCTTGGTCGAGTTTAGGAGAGTTGAAAACAATGTCGAGCTCAGCGTTAGAAGTTAAAGGACTATCCAAATCCTACGGAGATAAATCTGTACTGAGAGATCTCTCATTTACCGCAGCTCTCAATGATTTTTCGGTAATATGTGGGAAGCCAGGTAATGGAAAGTCTGTACTCGTTCGGACAATCATGGGTCTTGAAGATGTGGATGCGGGTCAAATTATTGTTCGTGGCCAAGACGTTACGGACGCAGATTCAGGATCACGAGACATCGGTTATATCCCACAGTCATTTGCGCTGTATCCACATTTTTCTGTTCGTAAAAATATCGAATATCCACTTACTTTGATTAAGGCCAGCAAGGAAGCAAAGACCGAAGCCGTTGATCGAGTTTCTGAGCTACTAAAAATTGGGGATCTACTTGAAAAGATGCCGGTGCAACTCTCTGGTGGTCAAAAGCAAAGAGTTGCAATCGCGCGTGGACTCTCAAAGGCTACAGATGTATATGTACTAGATGATCCACTCGTAGGTTTGGATTTTAAACTCCGTGAGCGCCTGATAGAAGATCTTCGCTTGACACAGGAGAAGTTAAAAGTAGCCTTCTTGTACATCACTTCTGACCCACTTGAAGCTCTCCAACTAGCGAAGACAGTTTTGATTTTAGCCGATGGCAAGATCATTCAACAGGGCGCCTTAGCCGATGTCTACGATGCCCCTTCTTCACTACCTTCGATGACAACCTTGGGCTTTCCTGAAGCAAATGTAATACCAGGAAAGATTCAGAGTTCGAATTTTACCTCTGAAATATTTGAGGCTGTCGTTGATGTTACCGGTGGCAGTACTGCCGCCATCGCAGGGATTCGACCTGAGGGTATTTTGATCGGCAAACACCCAGGAACTATTGCAGTGAGCGCCACATTAACGCTGCTTGAGAATTTGGGCTCTGAGTTTGCTGCCTACCTTGATGTCAAGGGTACTCAATTTATAACTGTTCTCTCCCGTACAGATATCGAAGGACTCAAGCTGATTGAGTCCAAAAACCTAACAATCTCCATCAAGCCCGAAGCAATTACACTTTTTGATTTTGACTCAAAGAAGAAGATTGGCACAGGTGTTGCCCATGTATGACATTAATTTGAAGAGTGTAACAAAGAGTTTTGGTTCATTGAATGCAGTCAATGACATCACCTTCACAATTCCAAAGTCCTCTGTAACGGTACTTCTTGGGCCATCAGGATGTGGAAAAACTACTTTGATGCGCATGATTGCTGGGCTTGAAGTCCCAACATCTGGAAATATTTTCTTTGACGATATTGAAGTTACTCGTGTCCCAACTAAGCGACGTAATTTGGGTATGGTCTTTCAGTATCCTGTCATCTACCGTGGTACCAGTGTCAAGCGAAATTTAGAGCTTCCACTATTAACTGAAAAATTGAGTAAGGAAGAAATCTCCAAGCGCGTTCATGATGTGGCGGATTTACTTGGAATTTCAGGCGATTTGAATAAGATGGTTGAAGAGCTCGATAACGGGACACGACAGAAGATTGCTGTAGGCCGAGCTATCGCGCGTCAGCCTCAGATAATTCTCTTTGATGAGCCGATTACAAATATCGATATCACCGCCAAGCTTGAGTTGAAGCGCTCTTTGAAAGAGGTCTTCAGCCGCCTCTCACAGACAATTGTCTATGTAACTCACGATCAGACTGAGGCTATGACTCTTGCAGACCAAATTGCCCTCATGCAAGATGGTGTAATCACTCAATGTGCACCTCCAAAAGAGATTTATGAGAGGCCCAAGAGCCAGTTTGCAGGTTGGTTCCTTGGAAATCCTGGGATTAACTTCATTGAGAAAGAGCACATCAGCCAAACTGGTAGTGGAATTACATCCTCACTATTTTCTCAGACACTTGAAGCAGGTTCGATGGCATCGAAAGTTAAAGTGCTTGGCGTAAGAGCCGAAGCAATTGAAGTTCATACTAAGCAGACTGCACACTCACGTGCAGCCCGTGTTGTTCGTAAGTCACTTGGAATCGGTGGTCAATACTTACTTGATTTGGAGTATGGCTCTCTCAAGGTTAAGGCACGCGTGCCACACCAACGTGGGCGCGATATTGGTGAGAATGTTTGGACCAGTGTTAACTCCAGTGACATTATTATGTTTGATGAAAATGGAGCTGCTATTTAACTCTCGTGCACGCTAAATTTCGATTGTGAGGCGGGATGTTTTACTTTGGGTCTAATACCAAGAAGAATCTTGGCATTGCCGCGCAGCAAGAAATTACACAGGTGGCCTTAGCCTTAACTAAATCCTATTCTGATGTGCAGTTTTTTCTATTACCTTCGATTCCTTTTTTTCGAGAGCTAAAGGAAAATTCTCATGGTTCATCGCTATGGATTGGTAATCAATCGATTTCATCAACAGGTGACCATGATGTTACCGGTGAAGTTTCAGCGGCAACCCTCAAGGCACTGAGCTCTGATTTGGTGATGATTGGTCATGCCGAACGCAGACGCTTATTTGATGGAGATAAAGAAATAGCTGCACAGCTTAAGGCCGCAGAGAGTGAAGATCTACGGGTACTTTTTTGTATTGGTGAGAGTGTTCAGGCGGATGACTTTGATGCTCTCAGAAAACTCCTTAAGACACAGTTAAGGCCCCTTGCAAACTGCTCGTTAGATTTGATCGTCGCCTATGAGCCTGTCTTTTCAATAGGAGTAGGTGGGGTACCAGCTGATCCACAGTACGTTAATAGGGTTTTAACAATTATTAAGGAGGAGTTGTCAGAGCTAACTTCGGCAAAAACTCCACTGCTCTATGGCGGCTCTGTCGATGTGCACAATGCCGCCCTCTATGGCGCCTTAAAGGCCTGTGATGGCCTATTTGTCGGGCGCAGTGCTTGGAGTGCTGAAGGATATAAGCAGGTTTTCCTAAGTGGGTACGAGGCCTTTAAAGAGAAGATGTAGGAGTTGGCTTAAATCATTCCCACTGGTCGGCGTACTGCCTCCATTACTGCGGCATAAAGCACATCTTCATATTCAAGACCGGCCGCTAGCCAGACCTTAGCAAATGAACCATCTCTTCCCAGATAAGGGTGAGCATTGACATCGAGAACCATAACTTGGCCTTCTTCAGTGAGTAGGAACTCCACTTGAAGGTATCCGGAGATTTTAAGGGCTTCAAAGACTTTCTCTGCCGTCTCTTTGATTAGTTCAACAAAATCGTCGGATAAATCATTTACAATTTTTTGGCTGTATTTGGTTGGGTCAGTTCGTGTGATGTAATTGAAAAGTTCACCTTCGTGGGTTACGGTCTCTAAAATGCTACTAATATAATTACGATTTTCAGAATCGCCCATAACTGCGCACTCCAAATGACGTACATTCGTGTAGTACTCCTCGGCCATAAAACGACCATCAAAGCGACGGGCGATTGATACAGCATCCTTCATCCCTAATGGAAACTTAACTAAAGTTATTCCAACACCATTGGTGCCACGACAAGGCTTTACAACTATTGGTAACTTCAGTGAAGCAGCACGGGCAACGTTGGAGAGTGCGTCTCGGCGCCAAGCTTTATCTGGGATAACTACATGCTTTGGCGTTGCAATTTCAACAGCTTCAAGTAGAAGTTTGGTGGTCGATTTATCGGAAGATATCGCTGATCCCAGTGAGTCTGAACCTATGACTCTCACTCCCAAAGCTTCAAAAAGACCAGCTATCGAACCATCGGCACCTGGAAAACCAATAATCAATGGATAAACCGCGTCGAATGAGATCAACTCTTGGGTGGGGAAATTTGAAATGGTGCTACCAGAGATTTTATCAGCGCTTTCATTTGAAAGTTCAAATCCAGCAACTTTCGTTGCAGCAAGGAGTGCCTGCACATCAGTGAAAGAAACCCACATTCCCTCAAGTGTGACGCCAAATATTTCAACCTCAAACTCACGACTCAGGAGTGCTGGAACGACATCTTTTATCTGCTGGCATGATCGAAAGTTATCGCTATTTGCTCCGCCGAAAAGTACTGCAATCCGCGTCTTCTCTAAATCGCTCATTACAAGATAATATCTCACAGGTAATCGTGAAGCAAATAATGCAATTTATGGATTAATGACGCCTGCGCTTAGTAGGACTAACACAGTTATTCCAAGGGCAATTCTGTAGATAATAAATGGCATGAAGGATCTAGTTGTTACAAACTTCAGTAACCAGGCAATGACGGCGTAGCCAACAACAAAGGCAATTGCTGTTGCTGTAAGGGTTTGTGGCAGGGTGTAAACATTTGCCACAGCGTTAGAACCAAAAGCATCCTTGAGTTGATAGAAACCACTACCAAAGACTGCTGGCAGAGCTAAGAGGAATGAATAGCGCAGCGCTGCTTCTCGGGTGTAACCGAGGTAGCGGCCTATTGCAATAGTTGCACCAGAGCGAGAAACACCTGGAATCAATGCAAGTGATTGGGCAAGTCCATAAAGAATGCCGTGCTTAACAGTGAGTTCACTTAGGCTTCTTTCTTTCTTGCCGTAGTGATCGGCTAACCCGAGAATCACACCAAAGATAATCAAAGATGAAGCAATCAGCCAGAGTGAGCGGAAATCATTAGTAATGATGTCTCTTCCAAAATAACCCAGAACGGCAATTGGAAGGCTACCGAGAATGATTAACCAACCCATTCGAGCAAGTGGCTTTTGATCGGTAGCTAGATCTTTGCGCAAGATAGCTTGATTAAACCAGGCCAGAACAATGTTTTTAATATCATTTCTAAAAAAGAGAAGGACAGCTAGCTCTGTGCCAATCTGGGTGATGGCCGTGAAGCGGGCACCTGGATCTTGGGCATTTCCAAAGAACTCACCTGCAATGCGCTGGTGGGCACTTGATGAAATAGGTAGGAACTCTGTAAGACCTTGAATAATCCCTAGAACTATTGATTCAAACAAAGTGAACACCTTTTCATCCCGCTATTAATGCTCAATGGTAACTGGCCAAGCTTTCTATAGCCCTTATATCTCTATCTTTTCGGCTTTTCCTGCAAAGTAGCCCACCACAGCAAGGGTTATTCCAAGTACAACTGGCACGAGCAAAGCAATACCCCAACTCAAGGTTGAATCAAAGATCGCTCCAACGATTCCAGGTGCAAAGGCGGCCATGAGATAACCAACCGATTGAGCCATGATTGAAAGAGAACGGGTCTCCCCTGCATCAATACTGCGTGTGACTGTGAGTAGTAGTGAAAGAGGAAAAGTAACTGAGAGGCCAATATTTGAGATAAGAAGCCAGATAATTAATCGCCAACCAGTATCAAAAATTAGCGCAGCAAAGCTAGCTGTAACCATTAAGCCCATTAAGAATAAGAACACACGCATGTTCTTTAACTTGGATGCATAGTGCGGAGCGGCAATACCTATGGCAGAGCCGAGAAAACCAGTAATAGAGACAACTAATCCGGCATGACTCAGGGTGTAACCCTTAGAAACCAAGATAGTTGGTAGCCATGTTGCTGTGCCATAGAAGAGCATGGATTGCAGACCAAAGAAGATTGCAATGCTCCATGCACCTGGTTTTCTAAATAAAGCCCTGTGAAACTTTGAACTTACTTCCATATGCCCTGATTCACGAGATTTTGAAATCCTCAGTAACCACCAAGCAGATGAAATCACGCCGATAACTAACCAAGGAATCATCGATAAGCGCCAGCCCCATGCACTTGCCTCGGCTAGTGGCACAGCAACTGCGACAGAGAGGGCAGCAAAGGTGCCCATGATTGTTATATAAATTCCAGTTATAAGCCCTGAATGATCGGGAGCATTTTCTTTTACCCACACTGGCAAAGAAAAGTTAAGTACTGCAATAGCAACACCAACTGTGATGGATGAAATAAAGAGCATAGGAACATTACCAACGGTGCGAAGAAAGATTGCTGCTGATAGAACCGTTAGCATCCAAGCAATAACTTTGTTGGTTCCACCAATTTTGCCCACCAGTGGCATTAAGAAAGCACTTCCAGCAAAGCAGAGTACCGAGAGTGAAGTTAGAAAGGAAAGCTGAAAAGAGCTCAGTTGATACTGCTCTTTAAGGATGGGATAGAGCGGGCTCATTATTGTTAAACCGGCCCGCATGTTAATTGCCGTAATGAAGATAGGTAGCCCAACTCTAATCGCTTCACGATTGGTCATAACAGGCATCGACATTACTTAAGCCTATCTTGAATCGTTTTTTATATCTGTAATACTTTTTCTTTAGTGAGCTGTTCCGCCCAGATTCATGACCACCACACCAGTAATGATGATTGCCATGCCTATAATATTTAACCTAGAGAGCTGCTGATCAAAGAAAATAACGCCGCCTATGGCAGCTCCCATGATTCCCACACCAGACCACACTGCATAAGTAATACCTACTTCAAGTTTTTTAAGTGAGATAGCCATGAGTGAGAAGGCGATTACATAACCAACGGCAACTCCGATTGAGGGCCATAGCTTGCTCAGCCCATCGCTAGCTTTGAGGAATAGCGTTCCTGCAATTTCAGCAACAATAGCTATTGAGAGTATGAACCAGGCCATAGTGTCTAGATTACCTTATTTAAAGGAAGAACCGTCCTCTAAGTCGGATTATGAAATCTTTTTGAAACTCTCTCCAGAATTAGTGGAAGTGTAGATATCTGGTCCAACTGTTACCAGCATCAACTGATCACTTGCGCTGAGAATTCCCAGCGCTCCTTTAAAGGTATTGAGCTCTATCCAGGTTTTACCGGAATTTGTTGACTTAAAGAGGGTCTTACCACTCACCGCATAGAGTCCCGATTTACGCCATTCAATTTGAGTAAATTTGAGGGTATTTTTAATTTTGGTTGTTGCTTTGAATGCATTCTTGGTAAGCAGCAACTCCGAATTCTTAATGGCTATAGCCATTCCTGGCATCTTGGGTGAAACTGCAATATCCGTGAAGGTGTTTGTTCCCAAATATTTCCAGGTCTTTCCAGAATCTGGCGAGTACATTAAATTTCCACTCTGTGAATCTGAGCCGTATAGATCACTTCCGGCACCTTCTAAAAAGTGGAAATCAACTTTCCCGACCAAAGAAACTGCTTTCCAAGTTAAACCACCATCAATAGATTTAACGAGCCCAATTGGATTTGGTATTTTGGAACCTTCGGCAGGGTGTCCGCTTGCAAGAAATGCATTACCGAGGGTTGTAAATCCCATAATATCAATCTTATCTTTTCCAACTAACCTCATATTATTCTTTCCAACTAGCTCATAGAGGCCTTCATGAGTCAAAACAAACAGTTTGTTTTCCACCACTTTTACATGATGTATATGCGTGACGGAATCCAGAGTTTGTGCAACTGATTTATTTCCATTCATCATGAGCGCAACAATCGCGAAAGCGAAAAAACTGACTTTCAAGCCCTTAGCCTCTGACTTTTTCATCTCTTCCTTATTCTCTGTAGTAAAAAACTTCTTCTAAACTCTGCCCGCATATGGCATCATTCCAGGCATACTGTAAATATCTGAATATCTAAGTCCTTTTTTGGTTGATCTGGCCTCCCACATCATTCCATTACCGGCATAAATACTTATGTGGTGAATTGTGCTGATAGTTCCTTTGTATGAGTAGAAGAGGAGATCTCCTGGCTGCATTTCGGCCAATGGAATCTGTTTTGTGTATGTGTAGTAAAGGCCAGAGTTAAGGCGATCCCAAATCGGCCAACCTAATCCTGCATATTTATATGCTGCATAGACTAAGCCAGAACAATCAAAAGTGTTTGGTCCCTCATCGCCCCACACATATGGTTTATTTGCAAGTACCTGTCGTTTAGCAAACTCAACAGCCTTAAGGCGTTGGGCTTCTGATGTTCGGGAACTCTTCGCCCCAGTTGGACCACCGGTCTGCCAAATTTTTGATTGCCCAGTAACTTTTGTTGCCTCATTTGCGCGCGTTTCTTCCAGGATTGCCAGTTGGCGTTTTTGCTCAAGTGTTATACGTACTTTCTTTGCTGATGCAAGATCTCGTTGTAATTTGTCTTGCACTGCTTGAAGTTTATTAACTTCTTTTTGTTGTTCGGCTTGGGCGTCCTCGGCCTCTTTTTTAGCTGCTGCCACACGAGCAGTAACCTCTAGCTGTTTTTGCTTAGCTACTTCAGCAACTGCTTTGGCTCGCTGAGCAATATCTTCAGCGGCCTTAAATCTCTTGAGGGATGTTCTATTCCCAGACCCTAAATTTTCTAAGATAGATAAATTATCCATTGCTTCCTGAGGGCCATTGGAACTCAAAATAGATTCTATATCTGAAAGTCCGCCCCCATTCATATATGCGTGGACCGCCAACTTACCAATTTCGCGATGAGTTGCCGAAACTTCTGCTGCTGCCAGTAAATAGGATTCATTCGCAGAATTTAATTCTCGAGTCGCCACCAATAGGTCAGCCTTTGCCGCCACGTATTTTTTCTGAGCTTGATCGGCAATAATGCTCAGTTGTTTTAGATTTCCTTTTGCGCGTGCCAACTTTTTTAAAGCTTCATCAGCGATTTTTTTCTTCGCTAATTCAGCTTTTTTCGCAGCCTCAATTTGTGCAAGAGTTGGCTTATGCGATGTGGCAATACTAGAAGTCATTGGCACCACGAGAGCAAAGAGGGTTGCAACTACAGGAATCAGAAATTTCTTTCGTAATAAATTCATAGCCTTCTAGCTCCGACAAAAGGCTTCTTTCCAAACATTCTTGTCAATGCAACAACTTCAACTCTTTTACCAGGCCTTGGAGCTTGCACCATTTTTCCGCCGCCCATATAAATAGAGACATGGCTAATTGGCTTTCCAAAGAATAGTAAGTCACCTGGCTTCACATTCGCGTATGAAATCGACTTTCCATATTTTACTTGTACGCGGGAAGAGTGAGGCAGAGATACACCGGCTTTTTGAAAAGCCCGCATTGTTAATCCAGAGCAATCCCATCGTGTCGGGCCAGCTGCTGCCCAGACATAGATGTCACCTATCTGTTGAAGCGCATACTTAAGTGCAATTGATCCACGGGTATTATCACCTTTATAGGAGGCGGCATAACCCTTCGAATCACTTTGTATCTTATTTTCTCGAGCAGCTTCTTCTCGAAGGAGACGTTCTCTATCTGCCTTTGCCAGTGATTTAAGGAGTTTTTCTGCGCTACTCAAAGCACTTTTTGCTTCCACCACCTGGCGATTTAGCCGTTTTTCTTCAGCAACTAACAGCGAAGTCCGATCAGCAATTACCAATTGTGTGGCTTGGACTCTCTGTTTTGTTGCTGTAAATTCCCGTAACTGTTTTGAATATCCTTTACTCAAACTACTTAACACCGAGGCATCCGAAAGATACTTCGTTGGGTCAGATGAAAATAGCAGTTCAAATGTGCCCCCGAAGCCACTGCCTTGAAACTCAGAAATTGCAATCTTTGCCAAGGTCCTACTTAATACACTTAACTCCTCTTGAATGAGTACCTCACGTTGCTGGAGTGCCCCTGTCTCCTTTTGAAGTGCTTTAATTCTTATCTTCGCTTCATTTGCTGCTTCGTATTTTTCGGCAGCCAAAGTTCGGAGACGATCAATATCGCGCTGCACAGAAGCCACTGACGGTGCAGCC
>Ga0209107_10001070_pt1 | contig 15384 bp, 10 predicted proteins | sample LakErihyJuly2011_2_FD_187460 | JGI IMG/M metagenome (GOLD analysis project Ga0209107, IMG submission 187460) | Freshwater microbial communities from dead zone in Lake Erie, Canada - CCB hypolimnion July 2011 (SPAdes) (version 2) | ecosystem: Environmental > Aquatic > Freshwater > Lentic >... | reverse complement strand
AGTTCAGTGATATACAAAGTTGTAGCAGCACCAGTACCCTGAATAGCAGCAATATTAGCGTTAGGAGGGACTGCTAGTACAAGCCGCTCGGCAGTACGCAGGTAATGAGAAGATGCAGTAGCCGTTTGTGCTCCAACACCGATTGTATAATGACAGTGGTTGCCACCAGCACACTTTAGTGCTACAAAACGACACGTCGTTGTCAGTGCTAGGTTTGTACTTGTTGCTGCAAGAGTGATGGAACGTGATGCCCCAAGAGAAAATGCCGTAGTGCTGGGTTCCGAAAGGAATGTACCAACAGTTGTTACGGCATCAGTAGTGATAGAAGCCATTAATTATTCTCCTTAATAAGAGTGATTAGTTTTTGCGGGTACTTTGGATCTGTAGCGTAACCCTCCTTTTGTAGTAACCGGCAGCATTCCTCCCAGGAGGTGGCCCGATTGACTCCCTTCATGTCTTTAAAGTCTTCATACCAAAGGCGGATAAGATCTACAATACAAGCTTCAGGGGTAAGATAATCCTTAAAGGTATCTTGAATCGTAATCCACTTACCATTAATAAACTCCTTGGTTTCCTTTGTAATGCCTGGCTTACCTTTAATGCCAAAGAAGTTATTCTTTCCAGAAGTATGCTTGCCATAACCAGACTCAAGCGCCCACTGAGCAGCAACAACCTCTGGGTAACGGGCTCCACAACGAGCAGCAACAGCTTTAACGCCACTCCAAGTATTTTTAAATGGTTCTATTTTAGGAGTAGGAGATGTAGCCCGAAAGGTCATGTACCAACCAGACCCATTACCATCAACCATCCATCGTTTAGACCAGTTCTTCCAGGTATAAGAGATGTTCTTACCACCCACACCGGGCTTAGGGTAGCCTCCATTGGCGTTATCCATTTCCCCATAGGGGTCATGACATATCACATGGGTATCAGTAAGACCTACCACGAGCATCCAGTGCCCTCCACCCCTAGGAGCGTGAGCAGGGCCATGGTGAAGGATACCACAAGCCACAGGATAGCCCGCATCTAACTCCTTTTCAAGGGTGGTACGGGTGCCATTAGTAAGGAAGGTGGCTTTGACTCCATAATCAAAGGCCGCCCGTAGGTGTGCGGTGGCTTCGGTTGTATCACCGTACCGTAAAACCCTTTTAAGATAGTCATCATCCGCATTAGACCCCAAAAGGGCTGTTGGATTCAGGTACTTAATCGCCATAGCAGCGGTACTTGAGAAGCACATGCGGCTGCCATGACGGGTAGTACTATCTAGTTGCGGAAAATATTGAGGGACCTTTAGAATAGTCACGAGATCACTTCAGGATAGAATCCTTAACCTTAGCGATCTTATCATCTTCAGCACGGAAGGGCTTCAACGAATTAACAGCGTTGAGCAGTAGTTGAACAATGCTATTCTCCTTGAGTTTGCTGTTACCAACAACTTCAGAAGCAAGAAAAAGAGCCAAGAAGGCAAGAGTTTCGTAGGAAACTTTAATACCAAGAAAAGTAAGCATGATGATTAGCGGCCTTGACCGCGAGAAAGTTTGTGGGTTCCCTTAGGAAGACTATGTTGTCCTTGTCCTTGACGGGTTTTCTTAGGTGGACCCGGAACATGATCCACCTTCATCATTGATTTTGGTTTACCCATTTACCAAGGCACTCCAGCAGCCTTAGAGGGGCTACGTTGCTCATCAAGTTGAGCTTGAAGGGCTTCTTCAATTTCAATAACCTTTTCTTCACCGCCAAGCTTTTCTTGTACCCAACCAATTACGATCTCAGGGGTCAAGTCAGCATAAGGGATGACATTTTCTTCAGGTGCTTCAAGGCCCACTGAGCCATAGGCTCCAGCAGAATAGGTACCATCGTTAGAATCCACGGTATAATGAACCGTCATCACAATGCCGTCAGCAGTTTGACGTTCCATTTGGGCAATGCCCCAGGTGGTGGTGGTAGTAATAGACATGGTTTTAATAGTAAAAAAGTAAAAGTGTGGTGCAACCTGTTTAATAGGCCGGTTGCCCGCCTCTTAGTGAAGGTGACTACTGGCTACCACCACCAATAATCAGGACCACGCCGATAGGGAAGTCCTGCGTAGATCCAGATGAGTGGAAAGAGAATGGCTGCAACCAGCAGCAGAGCTGCAATGAGGTATTGCATTTAGTGAGTAGGGCTACTGGGCTTAGGTGGCAATGATGCCAAGGGTCCGCAGTTTTGCCAGTAACGCATTCAACTGTGTAATTACGTCAACGGCAGTAGTGGCATCAGCAACAGCAGTGGGTTGCACCACAGGCGTAGCGTTGTAGAAGCCAATCTTCTGCGTGGTAGCCGTGCCGATCTTGGTGCCAGTGGTGGTGCCAACTTGGATGTTGCCAGCATCGGCCACCTGGAGCACACCTGCGCTGGTAATACGAAGCCGCTCCGTCGGGGTATTGGCGCCAATAGTTACATTCCCTGTGAAAAACTTGAGATCCATGCCGCGACTACCATTGCCATCAAAATTCCCATTTGATTCAGCGGTTATTTTTGCAAAGATTCCTGTATTACCGCCAGAAGTATCAGCAGTGTAAAAGTTAATCTGACCAAATACAGAGTTGGCGCCAGTAATGTCAGTGTTTGTGTTGGTTAAGGTAACGACACCGCCAGAGCTGCCCGCCGCCTCAATAGTTGAACCTGAGTTAAACGCACTAGACGTGCCAACTAAGAGCCTGGCGGAACTGTCGACGCGGGCGGCTTCAGCCGTGTTGATCTTGGCAATGAACGGAGATGTTGCAGCAGCAGCGTTAATCTCCAATGCAGAGCCTGGGGAAGTAGTGCCAATCCCTACGCGCTGTGCGTTATCAATGTGAATAGCATTAACAATAACATTGCTGGTATTGGCTGTCCCGATATTTAAGAAGCCGCCATTAAAGTTGCTAGAGCGATCCTGAGCTTCGATGCGAGCACGAATTGTCGCACTAAAACCTCGAAAATCAATAAACGTGCTAGTAGGGGAAGCATTGGAGCCAACGGTTGAATTGCCGAGTCTGATTGTTGGCGACGTAGAACCTTGTACATGCAAAAGATCTCCAGGGCTACTGGTCCCCAGACCTAAAAGGCCAGCGGAGGTTAGGCGCATCCGCTCGGAGCCCGCTGTTGATGCTGCAAGCGTATCTGCTGTTGGACTCCAAAACCCAGTATTTAAGTCGCTTGTGAACGTAATGCTTGGCGTACCGACTGCACCAAGGGGATGAACTACAGGCAGAGTTGAAGTAGTTGCTGCGGTATCAACTGTTAGCCGCCCCGTGCCATTAGTTGAGATGGCTACTTGGTCTGCGCCGGGGGAGTAGATACCGGTGTTAGTGTCCCCAGTAAATTTAAGGCTAGGCGTACCAGCACTACCAAGAGCAAGGGCAGAGTTAGAAGCGTTTTCACGCATCAATGGATGGCCACCAACAGTAGCACCATCATTTACAACAAGTGTTTTCTTAGTAGTATCTACAGTGACTTCTTTATTAGCACCAGTAAACGTTGCGTGTTCGGAGGTTGTACCACCACGCAGAGAAAGTTGATCAGCCATTTTAATTAAAGATTACCGAAGGAGTAAGTACTAGAACCAGAAGCAAGAGCTACCCGACGTGTTGGAGCATTTTCATCACCAAACACACCCGAGCTAGAAAGATCACCTAATGTAATTGTATTAGTACCAGGAGATGCTGTATAAAGTACTGAAAAAAGAGCATTAGGAATCAATTCCGGATGGAAGGCATTTTCAGCAACACCAATCCAAGCAACACCATTATAAGTGAAATATTGTTCAGTAACAGTATTCCAATAAAAGTCACCAATGCTAATTGGATTACCAAGTCCATCAAAGGATGGATTAGCAGATTGAAATCCAAGGTAAAGACCAAGGAATTGATTTAGGTAATTAGAAGCATTAACAACATCAGTAATGTTTACTCCAACAGTATTGACATTAGCAATGTCGGTAGCAACAGTATTAACATCTGCTATGCTTCCGCTGGTAATGTTGACATTAGCAATAGAACCTGCAACTGTATTAACATCTGCAATGTTTGTTGCTACTGTATTGACATCTGCAATACTTCCTGCGGTGGTATTAACGTTAGCAATAGAGCCAGCCGTTGTATTGATATTAGCAGCATTAGCAACTACGGAGTTAATGTTTGCTGAGTTACCATCAACCGAAATAACGTTGGCAATGTTGACTCCAACGGCTGTAACATTCGTATTATTAGTAGCTACTGTGTTTATATTAGTAGCATTACCAGCAACAGCATTAATGTTTGTTGTGTTACCAGCAACACTTGTGACATTACTAGAGATACCAGCAACGGTAGTTACATTGCCAGAGATTCCAGCAACAGTATTTACATTAGCTGTATTACCAGCAACGGTAGTTACGTTACCCGAAATACCAGCAACAGTAGTTACATTACCAGCAATACCAGCTACCGTAGCAACGTTATTGGTAGGGGTAATTTGACCAGCTACGGTATTGATGTTGGTTGCATTATTAGCAACGTTAACAACATCATTAACCTCAGGGGTCAAACGGTGAAACGTATAACTATTCAGAGTACCAGTAGTTACAACCAACATTCCAGTTGCAGTAGCCGGACTGGGAAGCGTTGTTGGAATACCTGTAATCGTTACAGGCGTCGAAGCAGTTGTCGTAGCATTGGTGCTAGTACCACCTGAACGAGTTAAACCACTGATATTTGCAATAGAGACAACTGTACCAGCATTATCATTGATATCAGGATTAGTTGCTGGAAAAGCTGTATGAGTGGCAATAGGAACAAACCCACCAACTTGATCAACAAGAGTAATAATCCGTGCTTCAATAGCAGCAGTAGTCGCTACAAATCCATCACTGTTAGTCCAAGGAACAGTACTTGTAATAGATTCGGTATTAACGTTATAAAACCTAGCATCTGCTTCAGTTTCAGTAAAATAACGGTTATCTAATTGACCAGCGTTTAATTCAGTCTCTGTGTAGTAACGGTTATCAAGTTGACCAGCATCAAGTTCAGCAGCATCATAGACATTAGCCTCTAGGGCCGTCTGTGCTGCCGCTGTAGCGTTAGCTGTGTTAAGTGCCGTAGTAGCATTAGTAGAGGCCGTGTTAGCCGTTGCAACAGCTGCTGCCGCAGTAGAAGAGGCAGTATTTGCCGTAGCAACAGCAGCACTAGCATTAGTATTAGCTGTGTTAGCAGTAGCAACCGCAGCAGACGCATTACTGCTAGCAGTGTTAGCTGTACTAACAGCAGCCGCAGATTGACTTAGAGCTGTGTTGGCAGTGCTTGTAGCTGAAGCTGCCGTACTGGTAGCTGTAACTGCCCTATTTGATGTTTCTTGGGCAATATAAAGGACCTGATCAAAGTCATCATTAAGATCATTTGCCTTAATGGATGAGCCAGGAAAGAACGTAGCTTGAAGAGCAGCGTCATCCGTACTACGGTCAAGAAGAATCGTTGCCCCATTAGCTGGAGCAGCAACAAATTCAACCGTAGTAGCGTTGGCAAATGTGTATTGAGTTATAATCGTCTGAAGAGTACCGTTAAGGTATACATCAATATCAGAGATATCTAGATATGGGAAGGTAATAGAGAATAGCTTGTTAGAGCCATTCCCCGTGTAGGTGTTGCTTGTGGTTGCCATTTTGTTGGGTTATTTTAGTACTTTAAGACTTCATCCATTAATTGTCTGTCCTTTTCCGATATGCCGATTTTAGACGGATTAGCTAGTGCTTCGCTAGGATTATAACTTCCTTGGGATTTCATCTGGTACTCCTTTCGTTGAAGATCTGTGATCTTTGCTCCAAGAGCAGGGTCTGTTTGTTGAAGAACTTTAAAAGCGTAGTTTTCAGCGTCAGTCCAAATTCCTTGAACATTGCCATAAACTAAGGGACTTGTTGAATTAAAATATTCTTTATCCGGGCCAAAACGACGCTCCTTCCACTTCTTCAGATCTTCTTTAAAATAAGGTTGTTGCATCTCATTTAAAAGTTTTCCCCTAACATCGAACTCAAACATAGCTTTGCGAACAATAGCCTTTTGATCTCTGTTCAGAGGAATGTTTTTAAACTTATCGAGACGGTCACCCCATTTAAATTCAATCTCACCTAGCATATCAACCACTTCATCCTGTTTAGCAATGCCAACTTCAAAAGGAACATTAGCATTCCAAGGATTACCGTTGGGATTCTTCATTGGCTGTCCATCCATAACGCTAATCATGGCTGGGGCAAAACGACTATAAATAGGAAGAGCTTGTAGGAGCATACGATCAAACTCATTAGAGTATTCACGCATATTACCATCAAAACTATTGGCTATGCCTCTCCGCAAACCAGAAATGGGTAGTTGATTATTAACAGCACTTATTGCAGCTTTAGCTGCTCCGGCAGAGGTATAGGTTTCAGGGTTCCAAAGTTCTGCTAGATTAGCAAGTCCTTGGAAATAACTCTTTTCGGTAAAACTACCAGAAATTGTAATTGCCAATGCGGTTAGCAATCTATCACCAAAATCCTCTGACATTCCATAGGTATTCATTACCCTAGCCATATTAGCTGAAGCAGCAATAATATTGGACAACGGTTCAACCATCCCATAAGAAATTTGAAATCCAGGTACTTGCAACGACCTAGGTTTGATGCGAAGATCTTTCCACCGTTGGTATTCAGCAGGTTCCTTTCGTGGATCAGGCATGTCGCCCGTAATAAAGTTATTGGCTGCCATATACGCCGCTGAAGCAACAGTCATAACACCAATGGCTTGCCGTCCGTTCATTTCTGCCAGTAACAATTCATCACCACCCTCCTTTGCAGCCCGATAGTTCTTAGAAAAAGATCTAACAACAGGAAGGTGCTCAAGTTGGTAAGTCATAATGTTAGCTGGAGTCCTAATAAACGGCACCATCCAAGTACCACCAGGAATAGCTGAAATAGCTCCAGAAATGTAATTAGCTACTGCGCCTGGATTACTTTGGAATGTACCAATCTCAGCATACTCTTTAAAGGCTGCTGATTTGATGGTGCCTGTCTGAGGGTCCATGACATTAGCATACTTGGTCATCTTGAGTTCCATGAACTTTTTAGGGTCATAGATTCCAGATTCCATTGCTTCTAATGTTGCCTTTTCATCAATGCGTTGACGGACGAGGATGGTTTTAAAGTAATCATCCATGCCCATCATAAGCTTTTCAGGAAAATCAAAGTATTCCGAAATAGCATACTGAGCTTTTAAGAAGCCAACAGCTACCTTTTCAGGTCGAGTCGCAGCTATTTGATCCAGTGTTTCAAGGGCATTCTTTGTTTCCGAACGGCGAATAAACTGATTAACTGATTGGTTAGCCGGAACACCCGTTTGAATTGTCCTACGGGCTACCCTCCACGCTTCACCAGCACTACCCAGAATAGCACGATAACCAGCGATTCCAGCTCGCACTTGAGCAGGATTCAGGTTAAACGAACCCCCAATAATAATGCTGGTAGGGCGTTCAATCAGTCCATAGACGACACTACCATTCCTAAAGATGGTTTTAGCTCCAGATAGGATAGAGTTATAGAAATTACGAGCAGCAACTTCACTAAGATTAGTAAGAGCAGTACGCGCAAAGCTAAGGGTCTTTGATGGATCACCACCACTCAATTGAAGTGCTCTGGTCAAGCGACGCATAGCCTCTAGACCATTAGCATCTCCACGACGATAAGCATCCTTAGCTTCTTTAACCATTTTCTTCATGGCAAAGATCGTAAGAGCTGTATCGTTTTCATCAACCTCAGTACCTTTAATAATCTGATCAATTTCACGTTGATCAAGATTCTGCAAAGCTCGAACCCGCAAAGCACCTAAAGATCCACCAAAGAATTGAGTGCTTTCTTTATAAATCTCTAGCAACCCAAGTAGTCGATCTGAGATCCGTTCGTAGTAATCAGCATCAGCAATCTGAGCTGTATCAGCCCTTTCAGCTTCTTTAGACAGCCTGTAAAGATCGTTAGCATAGCTTGCAATGGTGATCTTAGCAGCACCTAAGGTTTCGGTGGTGACACCCACCAAGCCTTTCTTGCTAGTAGAAACCGTTTCCCCAGCTTGACTGAGAAGCTTTTTCATCAAAGCACTTTCGTCATCTACAAAAAGATTATCGTAAGTCTTTAGGGAATCAGTAAAGTCTTTGTTGATGCGGTAGATGTTAGCCAGTACCTCACCATAAGTTTTACCACTCTCCTTTGCAATTGCTTTGATGTCAATCTTTTGCTCAATCTCGGTGAGAAGTTTTTTGCGAACATCCTTTGACATACCCACCTGTTTAACAGCGGCTTCCGTCAAGATTTTACCAGCATCACCATGGATGGAAACCCTACCGGTGCCTGGAAACCCTTCTTCAAGGTTTAGCTGCTTTGCGCCAATGTCATTGATATCATCAGCCTTGATTGTTCCTGTGTTTTGAAAATACTCCTTTTGGGTATTTGGGTCAACAGCATTATCAAGGTCAATACGAATATCAGTCTGTTGTTGCCGAACATTATCAATATCCAACTCTAGCTGTTGAACTTCTTCTGGATCAGTAGTTGTAGTACGTCTTGTTTCTAGTTGCTGTACTTCTAGCTCTAGTTGATTGTATTCTTCGGTTTTAACTCCCATCATATCAGCAGTTTCCTTGCTAGAAGCTTGAGCCACTTCTTTCAAGTTCTTATCTGCCTCGGTTGAAAGCACTTCCAAGGCTTCACTGACAACTCGGTCTTTATCGTAACCTTTAGCCAGCAGTGTCCTAGCAAACCGATACGAAGTCGTCAACGCAGGAAGTACCGCATTACCAACGACATTAAGAGGACCACCCTCAAGTACGCTTTTAACGGAATTAAGGATTGGATCTCCCTTTTTCTGATCGCTAGCAAGAGCAAACATCCAAGACTGTTGAAGATCCTCAGGAACCATTCCTTTGATGATTTCAGAGAAATTACCATCCTTAGCATCCGTTAGGAAGAAGTCAGCAATAGCGCCAGGAACCAAACCTTCGGTCACAAGCCGTTTGGCTTTTGCGCCAACGTATCCAACTCCTTTAAGTCCTGCTGGCATTGGTGTGGTGCCTAACTTGGCTCCAGGAATACCACGCAAACCTCTAGCCAACAGAAAGAAAGACAGAAGCTTTTCTCCAGTCTGTGCCAGTTCTGTACGAGGTGCTTTTGTTAGTTCTGTGAAGGAGCGTTGGTAAGCCTCGTCTGCTGGAGACAATCCTTTGTTGACTGTGTTGTTAAGATAAAATTGATAGCTCTTATCAATAGCAGCTTCAACGGGTTTAACAACAGCGCCAATGCCTGCCCTTAAAACTTCAGTTCCAACCGCAGAAACAGGATTGGAATAGGCTACATCTTCAAGAGACTTTTCAGTTTCCTTCCGCTTTTGCTGTCCAGCAGCTCTTTGTTGCTTACGCTCTTGGGCAATCTGATCGGGTGTCTTTTGATCACCCCTTAGATTATCAAGAAAATCAGCAGCAGGAATGGAAATATTTTCTTCAATAAATTTACCAAAACCATCTAGTTGTCCAGGTGGCTTGGGTTTAGGCTTCAGGGGATTGACAAGAGTTTTGTTGAACTTTTGTTCTTCTACCTGCTTGGCCTTAGACTTAGCAGCTTGCTGTTGCTGCTGTTTGGCTTTAGTTTGTTGTACCTGTGCCTGTTGCTCTTGAACTGCTTTTTGTTCTGATTGCTTGTTAAGCCTTTTGAGCTTTTCAATGTCAATAGCTGGATAACTATTCATGGTTGGAAGGGGTTCTCCGCAGAGAGGTATTGAAAACAATTGTTGTGGAGAGGCTTACTCCGCAGAATAAACCTCTTTGTTCCATGGGACCACTTGTCCCTGCCTAAGGAGGAGGAGAAGGTAGTGTTCCCTGTGATGGAGGCAGCTTACCTAGATCTTGCATCCACCGCTCATTTGTCGGTAAAGAAGTTCCTTGATTTTTTTGGTAAGAATCCCAGATGGCTTGGGTGTATTCAGCAATCGACGGATACCGCCGACCCTTGCTGTATTGCGGCTTGGTGTCGTTCCAAAGCTTGGCTTGACCAGAGTACCAAACAGCAGCAGCACGTCGAATCATTTGTTCACCAGAAAATCCAGCAGCAGCTTGGTCCTTAAGCATATCGTTAAAACGTCCATTGACAACAGCATCTTGTGCTGCGCGGTCCTTCAAGAACTGTTGAGGGGTCAAGGTTTTACCAAGGTACTTTTGAGTCCAAGGTCCAACATTCTCTGGCATCACTTGCCCAATGCCTAGAGCCCCAGAGTCAGGATTTACCGCATTGTAATTGCCGCCAGATTCTTTTCCAATAATGGCCTGACGGAATGAGGAAACGTTTGTAGGTAAAGAACTTTGATCAGAAGGAGTCATTTGACCTTGCTTCAATCGTTGAAGTTCAATTTGATACTGGTCCCTCATCCTAGGAGTAGTACGAGGATTAGCAATCAATTCAGCAAGTCTAGGGCTAACAGCCTTGTTTTCTTGGTAAACTGTGTTGCCACGTTGAATTGCATTAGCATCATACGTTTCTCCAACCTTAGAAGCTTGCACACGAAGAAATTCAGGGACTGAGACACCCGCAGTTTTAGCAGCAAAGCTGACATCAGCAGGAGCCTTACCACCGCTTTCAAGGACATCATATGCGGCTCGCCACCGTTCAGGACTAATGGAAATGTCTTGAATGGCAGAAGTAACTCTTGGCACACGCGACTGGACAAGATCAACCAAGTAACGGCCATTTTGACCTCCAGCAGCACCAGCAGCAGGTTGAACTACGGCCCCTTTGAGGTTAGGGTTTTTGGAACTTGGAAGAAACTTTTTACCGTCACTCGAAATAAAATCAGGAGCAAGAGTTTGAAGCACTTCTTCAATGCGCTTGTTAATTGCACCGCCTTTTGGCTCAAGTTTTCCAGATTTAAGCTCCGCCTCTACAGTGGCCTTAGCATACTGAAACATGCCTTCGACTGCTAGAGCACTAGCATTGTCAAAATATTCAGGAATTTTTCCAGCTAGCTCTCCAGAGTTTAGCTTTAGATAATCCTTGGCTTTACTCTTGATAGCTGAATCAGGGGGAAGCAAATCCTTGATGGCCTTTTCTTCAGCAAACCTGTTTGAATTGCTATCATAAATTTGAGAAGAAATAGCGTTTTGAGCCTTAAGAGCATCCAATTCTTTTAGATTAACAGCAGCCGCACCAAGTTGTTCTGCTCTTTGTGGGTCATAATCAGGGCCATTATTAACCAGTTGTTCAATAACGGCTCGAACTTCTGGTGTTTGAGGAAGTGTACCAAGCTCTTTAAGGGTTTCCCGATAATTTGCTGGGCTTCTCCTGCTGTAGAAAACTGCAACAATTCCTTCAGCCTGATCTTTTATCTCTTTATTATAATCATCATCTTTTTTAGCAGTAGTAGACTGAATTAAATCAGACAACTCTTTTTGGCTGAAACGTTGACCATAGGTGCCTAAACTTGGATTGTTAGGATTGATAAGGGCAGCATTATAATTTTGTAAAACTTGCCTAGCCAAGGTCGGATCACGATCATTTAATATGCGAATGAGACCTTCCATCATCTCATTTGTTTCAGTATTAGTTTTGCCTCTATTCTCCCTATTTAGCCCCAATAATTTATTATTGAGATCAAAGATAATATTTTGTGCTGCTGTCGGATCTTCTGCAATCAGTTTAGCTTGTTGTGGCAGACTGCCCCGTATATCTTCCCGTTCGTTGGCTTCCCGTGTCGTAATGATCTGCTGCATTTGCATACCCAGCATTTCACTGCGAGTACGCATGGCAATGGGGGTAAGTTCGGCAGCAATAATGACGGGGTTAAGATTACCTAGCCCGGCCCTTTGAGAATACTGTTGAATTCCTACTTCCCAACTAGCTTCAAGTTGGGCACGAGTTTTTGCTCTTGCGGGGGCAAACAATATGCCATCTGGACCAGGAACAGTAAGATCAGTTCCAGTCATGAAATCAGACATAAATGCTTCAAGACCACTAGCAGCCTTACGAGCTGTGCCGATGGCTTGACCATAAGCCCTCCACCCAGTAGCAGCGGGGGCTTCCTGATACATTGTTTCAGCAAGATCTGGATTAGTAGTCCTTACTTCGTTAATAACCTGTTGGGTAGAATCGTTTGCCGTTTGAAGCAAAGCTTTGTCGTTATTGTACTTTGTCAATTGACTCTGTGAAGGAGTCATTCGACCGTTGACAATATCAGCAATACCTAGATTTTTTTGATTTTCATTATTTTCCTTAGCTCGCTCTACCAGTGTTCTGGATAGCAGATCAGAGAACTGAGCAAAAGCACCAAGGTCCCTCTCCGACTGCTGAAGCATCATCCGGCTAGGATCGTAAGCAATGCCGGGTTGAAAGGAAGGAGACGTTTGTGATCCAGTTAAAGCAACCCTTTGGTCCTGGGATTCATAAATGCTAGCCATTAGTTAGGTACCATAAGCAGGGGGTTTGTATTGTCCATAATCGGGTAATTGAGTATTATATCCGCCACCTCCGCTAGATCCGCCTCCGCCTCCGCCACCGGCTGCCGGAGCCTTAAGTGCCAACCCAGCTTGAACACCAGACATAGCAGAACCCGCAAGACCAAGAGCCAACCCACCAGCACTAGGCGCAGCAACCCGTTGAGAGGCAGCAGAGATATTAGCAGCATTCTGTTGAGTGTAGATGTTCTCCATGCCAAAGAAGTAGTCCTGTTGAGCGTAGGCTAGGTTCATCCCAAGAGCGCCAAGGTCTTTGCCCTCAACCCTCTCAGCATCAGCTAGAAGCCCTCCTATGCTCTGTCCAGCACGACCAGCAGCCAGAGTAGTGCCCTGTGCTTGAAGGCGCCTCACAAGCCCCTGCTCAGCCTGCTGAGAGGCTCTCTCCATCTCACCCTTCATCTTGAGTTGTGTTTGTTGGTAAGCCCGATTAGCGGCTTCTTGATTAAGGTTACGTTGTTCTTGGTATGCCTTCTCGGAAGCAGAGGCAGCTTGACTTTGAGCTTGATAACCAGCAATGGATTGAACGGCGCCCATAAGGCCCGTTAAAATACCAACGGTAATTGCTTCGCACATGATTTTGTAAGTTTAGCAAATTCAACATAAGTAAGATTGGTTTGAGTGGTGACATACATAAGCTTCTTAAACCCAAGCATATGAAGTAGTTTCATATGTAAATGGTTTCTTGGATCAGCTATGTTATGTAACATCTCATAGGAGGTTTGTTGCTCGACCCATTTCTTAGCCTCCTTAAAAAATAGTTTTGGATACGGTCGGACATGTGGTGTGGTAAGCATCCATATGGCTCCGCAATGGGCATCAGTTCTGGATACCCCCGCTATCCCGCAGATCTCTCCGCGTGGGTTTTGAAAGGTTACCGGGTTATCAGAAAGATCAAGGGAAAGACAGAGGGTGGCTTCCATAATGGTATGACCAAGACCCTCTAGTTCCCTTCGATCATCATCTTGTAAGTGTTGAGCCACCCAGATTGCGTCTGAGCGGCTCGCAGGATGGATTAAGGTCATTTAAACGGATCGAATGCCTTTGTTATCATAAGTACCTTCCCAATCAATGGAGGTGAAGGCTGTTTGAAATGGACTATCAGCAATCAATTCAAATTCAAATTGATCACCCTTAGCCATTACTGGTATTGTACTTTGAGCATTACGAATGATCGGAATGTTGTTTGCTAAATAGTTATTAGCGGTGATTTGAGGAAGTTCCAACACAAAGTCATCTCTTCCATCAGATCTAACAACTGCTCGATACGGACCAGAGTTATAGCTGTTTACCTTGAGCCTATGAATCCTAGGAACATTAACAGTATCCTTAATGTTTCTAGCTTCATCCTTAACCACATAGAATGCTGGTAGTTGAGCCATGGCTTCATACTTATACCCAAGAGCAAACTTAGATGTGGTTTGATTACCCTCAACCGTAAGGAAGTACTTCTGTCCTGCTGGCTTAGTGGCATCATATTGAAGGGTTTGTTCTTCAAAATAACCAGCTATATCAGGATTAAGGAATATCAATACGGGTTGTTCATTAAGATCTTCAAACCCATCTTTAAAGCAAACATGAGTGAGATCTGTAGCTGAATCATAGGTTAGGGTTGGATTGTAATCAAAGAGATCAAGACGTACATCAAGGTACTGCCCTTCAAACAATAGAGACTCAGAAGGAGTATCCGTAAGCAAAGACATCTTACTTAGGACATAGTTACTACCGTGTTTGGTGACAACAAATAAGATGTCATGGTCAAACGTAAAGAACTCAATGGTTCCCGGTAGCATCCACCTAAACCACCCAGAGATACGCTGCTCTCCTGTTAAATTAAACCAACGATAGAGATACAGGCTACTAAGTTCTTGTTTGCTAAGAATAGCCATAGTACCTGCTGATTGCGATACTTGCATATCCAATACAGCAGATGGTATATACGTTGGAATGAATCTGGTTAGTTCGATGTTAGCAGGTTTACCATTACCACCATCTAAAATCATCTCATAAATAGAGGAAGCCTTTTCTCCTTCTTCAAGGAACATATAACTGCTACCAATATCCAACGGAGCAATACGATCCGTTTGACTAAGAGTTGAAAGGAGGTTTACTTCAGCAGTCTTTGGAGAGAAAGCTTCGGTTGTAGTTGATAGCAATAGTTGTGCATTATCACCAAACAACAATAGTCCTTGTGGAGCAGCAATGGCATGTTTCAATCGAATTGGTTTCAGTGTACTAGCACTTAAATCAATAGGATCGCTATCAACAATTGTAATAACAGTACTAGCAAAGAAATTAAAGTAATCTCCTGCTTGAGAACATATTACATTTTGCCGAGAAGTAAAGACGATACGGTTCTTGTAAAAAGAAATGGTGTCAATAGGATACCCAACAAACGTTGGCATTGGATTGGTTTCACTGTCACCAACTTCCCGATACTTCCAGAAGTTAAGACGACTTGCATCACCTTCTAATGGTGCTGTATTGACAGCTGTAATGGTAAAGCTATCACCCGCTGTATTTTGAACAATGTTGGTAGCAGTATATCCTTGACCAGCTTGAACAATACTGATGGCGCTGATAACACCAAATGTCGTTGTGCCAATAGTAAGACCAGCTCTAAGTTCATTGCTGATGATTTGAAAGGCTCCGTTAACTGTGTAAACAGTATTACCAATACGTAATGATGGGTTACCAGAGAATATATTTCCAAATGTCGAGCCGATCTGTACTCCATTCTCATACCAGTTATATGTTATACTGCTAATTTGTTGGACGTAAGTACTAGAGTTGGCCGCAGTACTAGTTGTACTTTGTAATGTCTGTACCTTTTCAACACGAAGTCGTAGGTTATTACCAGTACCGCCTGTTACA
>Ga0209107_10001067_pt1 | contig 15406 bp, 8 predicted proteins | sample LakErihyJuly2011_2_FD_187460 | JGI IMG/M metagenome (GOLD analysis project Ga0209107, IMG submission 187460) | Freshwater microbial communities from dead zone in Lake Erie, Canada - CCB hypolimnion July 2011 (SPAdes) (version 2) | ecosystem: Environmental > Aquatic > Freshwater > Lentic >... | reverse complement strand
AGCCCTAGCTATAAATTAAAAGACAGCACTGCCCGCCGAACTCCTGCTTGGCCCGATAAAACCACACGGTATAAAATTATTATTGCCGATAGCAGTGGTTGTGGAATGGCCGATACCGCTTTTAAAACCATAGTGGTGCGAAAAGAACCAAGCATACAATTTCACACGCCCAAAGACACAGGTGTTTGCATTGGTGGCCGCATGCCTTTAATTGCTTCTTTCCATGGTGGCGATTCTTTAGGTTACTCTTGGCAATGGGCCAGTATTGACGGCTTAGGCAATTACAGTTTTCCGCGCTCAGGTTCTGGTAAACTGGCCGATACTCTTGTGTACTCCATGCCTGTGAATGAATTGGATTCTATGCGTTTTGTCTTGTACCTCAACGATGCTTGTACACCCAAAACCGCCTTTTACAATTATACCCTAAAAGTTAAAAAGCAAAAGTCAAGGGCTAAGTTTAATGGCTTAGATACATTGGTATGCCCAGGTAAAGCCATTGGTATAGTGGCTGGTTTTGATGCGGGCGATTACAGTTTGTATTCTTGGACTTGGCAAGAACAAAACCTCTCAGGCTCTTGGAACAACAGACGCTTTGGAAGCAATAAAGGTGCTGATACCTTTATGTACACCTTAAGTCCTTTGTGGCAAGGAAAGAAAAAACTGCGTGTGTTGCTTAAAGACCAATGCACCGGTTTGAGCGATACTGCTGTTTATTCTCTTATTCCTAGAGATACCTTATCGCTAAGTCTTAACAGTGCTGACACCACCCTGTGTCAAGGCAATCAATATGTGTTTAAAGTAAAAGCAAAGGGAGGCAACCCAAGTACTTACCAATATAGGTGGATTAATCTCAGCAACCAAGATACCTTGTCGCTAACAGACAGTTTGCTTTACAAACCAAAAACATCAGCTGCTCTAATGGTAGAGGTAAGCGATGGCTGCATGCAAAGGTCTATTCAAAAAACCATTCAAGTAAATGTGTTCCCTGTATTGATAACAGACATTTACAGCCAATCAAAAAAAGCAAAAGACAGCACTTTGTGTTATGGGCAAGTGCTTAAGGTATATGCCCAAAGCAATGGTGGTAAAGGCAGTGGTTATAATTACCTATGGAAATACAATGGCATAAACATTGGTCAAAAAGACAGTATTGCATTTACACCTTCTCAAAGTGCTGTTCTTGAACTCATAGGCAGCGATGGCTGTTCGGTAAATGACAGCAGCCGCATAAACATAAATGTATTGCCTAAGCTAAAATCTAATATCAAAACCCAAGACAGTCTGTGCTTGCCAAGTACTTTGAATTTAAAAGCTCTGGCTAAAGGAGGCAAAGGAAACTACAGCTACCAATGGCTAAGCTCAAGCAATGTGTTGCTAGGAAATAAAGACAGTTTGCAAATCAAGTACAGTGATAAAACCCAAACTGGTTTACTAGTTTATAGCTTGATTATACAAGATGGTTGTTCCAGCAATGACAGCACAAAAATAAACCTCCATTTATTGCCCGGTTTAAGTCTTGCTCTAAAGACCCAGGACACCTGTATAAGTTCGTCAACTGTATTGACTGCTTTGGCTTCAGGAGGCAAGGCAAATAAGCAGCAAATTACTTGGTTTAAAAATGGGGTGTTTTTAAGCTCAGGACCAAGCAGCAGTTTAAACATTGCAGCACAAAGTGCAATGTACAGCGCCGTCTTAAACGATGGCTGCAGCAAGGCCTCAGACACTGCAAGTATAAGGGTCTACACCAAAGCACAAGTCAGCATACAGGTGAGCAATCCGTGTTACGGCGATACCAGTATTTTAAAAGCAAGACTGCTCAGCAGCAACCCAATATCCAATTACAATTGGAGTATTGACAACACTAACACAAGCACCATTGATAGTGTATTAAAATTAAGGTTTAACAGTATTGGATTGCACACCATTGTTTTAAAAGCAGGCACAGGCCAATGTGTGGGCAAAGATTCCATCAGTTTTACCATCATTGAAAAACCAAAAGCAGCCTTTGATTTTACCCACTTGCCTAACACCAACGCAGGCATACCTTTTCAGTTTAACGACCGCTCGCTGCTCGCCAATTCATGGTCTTGGACATTTGGAACCTACGGGCAAGCAAGCACCAAGAACCCTAAGTTTACTTTCCCTGACTCAGGTTTTATACGCATCAAATTGCGTGTTGGAAAGCAAAACCTTTGCTTTGACAGTACCGAACAAAATATTCCAATTTACGAACGCATAGAATTCTTCTTCCCCGATGCCATAAGCATTGATGGCAATGGCATCAACGATGCCTTTGGTTTAAACCCAGGGCAATACCCATTCGTAAAAACCTACCGCTTAAGCATCTTCAACCGCTGGGGTGAAAAGGTATTTGACTCCGATGTAAAAGAAGAAACCTTCAGCAGTACCCGCGCTTTACAAGGTGTTTACATTTATAAAGTATCTATCAAAGACATTTACGATGTAACCCATACGCTGGAAGGGACGCTTACGGTGTTGAAATGAGGGAGGTAGAATTATTAAAATCAAATTAATAGTTTTATTATATTTGTTAAACCAATGAAGCTTAGAATTTCATTTATATTTTTGTATTTGCTGTCTAATTTGGTATTCGCCCAAAAAGAAACGAATATTTGGTATTTCGGAAACCGAGCTGGACTAGACTTTAATTATAATCCACCAAAGCAATTGTTAAATTCGAGTATGGGAACTAGGGGAGGTTGTTCTAGTATTTCAGATAGCAATGGTAATTTGTTGTTTTATACCAATGGAACAGCTATATGGAATAAAAAGCACGACACTATGCAAAATGGATTTGATCTTTTTGGTTCATCTAACACTTGCCAACCTGTGCTAATTGTTCAACAATATGGGAAAAATTTGTATTATGTTTTTACATGCGATTCTTTAACTAATTTAAATAGAGCCAATAGAGGAGTCTGTTATTCTATTGTAGATATAAGCTTGGATAATGGGAATGGTGCTGTAGTTTTAAAAAATAAATTGTTGTTTAATTATTCTTGTGGCAAAATTTCCGCTGTTTTTCACAAAAATAATCGCGATGTATGGATTGCAATTATTAAAAGAGCGAGTGATAGTATTTACACTTACAAGTTATCAGATACTGGTTTGTCATCTCCGTTTATTCAGAGAAACATTGGGGTTATAGTAGGTGCAGGGAATATTAATTTTCCAGTTGGACAAATGAAATTTTCGAATAATGGGAAATATTTAGCCTACACAAACACAACAGATACAAATTATGTTGATATTAATACTGTTCATATTATGGATTTCAATAATGAAACAGGCCTATTATCCAATTCAAAAACCATTCTAGATTTCCCTAATCAAGAAGGAGTATATGGGCTTGAATTTGCACCCAATAACCAAATACTTTATATAGGTGGCAGAAGTATTATTTTTCAAATACCTATAGGAAGTATTAAGGATAGTTCAGTTGTTTCAAAAATATCTTACAATACTATGTCTGGTGTTATTTGGCCTTGGGATAGAATCGGAGATTTACAAATAGCTCCAGATGGAAAAATATACATTGCACGGAATCTTGACTCCTTCTTGTCTGTGATACAATTCCCAGATAGTTTCGGTGCCAAATGTGCATATAAAAATAGAGGTGTTTTTCTTCAGAAAAGAATGTCATTCTTCGGTCTACCCGCCTTCGTTCAATCAAGTATTTATTATCCAGTATGCCTTAAAGCAGATACCACCTGTCTATTTGATTCGGCCTTGTTTAAAATAGAAAATACAAAGATCGATTCTGTGTTATGGGACTTTGGCGATGGGTATAAATCAAAAGGTTTAACAAAATGGGCCAAACACGTTTTTAAAGATTCTGGAAATTACCTGGTTCAAGCAAAATTGTTTAGGTCAAATCTAACAGATACTGTTATTAGCACCTCTGTATTAATTGCTTTTATAAAGCATCCCAAATTTACTTCTGATACCACCTTGTGTATAGGTCAAAACCTATTGCTTAAAACCCATGATACTTCTATTTTATCCTATGCATGGAACACGGGTTCAAATTCACCTTCTTTGCTAATTAATTCAGCTGGTTTTTACAAAGTAAGCTTGCAAAATAAATATTGCAAATTGTCGGATAGCATACTTGTAAAATATGGCAAAAAACCGCAAGTCTTCATAGGGAACGATACGGCATTTTGTAAACAATTTTCTTTGGTGCTTGATGCAAACAATAGATACAAAGATTATCTCTGGAATACAGGTCAAACCACCTATAAAATAACAGTTACTCAAGAAGGGCAATACCATGTTAAAGTCCTGGACTCAAACCAATGCCCCGCAGCAGATACCATCAATATTGATGTGCTTAAAAAACCTAAGATTTCATTGTCCTTGGATAGTGTTTCTTGCCGCTATGTTGCATTAAGTTTTAACAAGCAAAATGGTGTGCAATATGTTTGGAATACGGGCGATACCTCGGCTCTCATTCAAGTAAACCAAAAAGGTCTTTATGTCCTTACGGCCTCCAATCAATTTTGCAGCAATGCTGATTCAATAATGGTAAATCTTTTACCCAAACCTGTGGTCAATTTGGGCGCCGATACTTTGATTTGCAATCCCATGGTTTTATACACCAATGAAATTGGAAAATACCAGTGGAGCGATGGAAGTTCAAATGCCTTTTTAACGGTAACTAAGCCTGGCATTTATTGGCTAAAAGTATCAAGAAACAATTGCTTTGCGATAGACAGCATCAGCTTAATACCTTGTAAAGAATTGTCGTATTTTATTCCCACTGCCTTTTCCCCAAATGGTGATCTTAACAACGATGTATTCAAGGTTTATGGCAAAAACATCAAAGAAATAAAATTGGAAATATTCAACCGCTGGGGAGAACAATTACTTAATGTGAGCGATGCCGACCCTGCATGGAACGGCGTGTATTTAAACCAAACCTGCCAAGAAGGCATTTACCTTTATAAAATTGAACTCAAAAGTTACAATGGGCAAATTATATACCTCAATGGCTTGTTTACTTTGTTGAGGTAATTACCCTTAAAGCAATTTCTTCAATTCCTGCAATTTCATCAAGGCATCTATAGGGGTCATAGCATTGACTTCCAAAGCACTTAATTGTCTGTGCAGTTCTTCCAATTTGGGGTCGTTGACACCAAACATGCTTAATTGATATTGCGGAACCTTAAGCGTTTTTAAAGTCTCCCTGCCACTTATTTGGGCACGGTCTTTTTCAAGCTCTATCAATATTTCTTCAGCTCTTTGCAATACGGTCTTTGGAACGCCCGCCATTCGGGCTACATGGATACCAAAACTATGCTCACTTCCACCTTTTACCAGCTTGCGTAAGAACAAGACTTTATCTTTTGTTTCTCGCACCGAAATGTGGTAATTAACTATGCCTTCAATATTTTTTTCCAATTCATTCAACTCATGGTAATGGGTTGCGAATATTGTTTTTGGTTGCTCTGGATGTTTGCCTAAATACTCTGCAATGGCCCATGCCAAACTTACGCCATCGAATGTACTGGTTCCTCTTCCAATTTCGTCTAATAGTATTAAACTGCGGTTTGAAATATTATTCAATATTCCGGCAGTTTCTATCATCTCAACCATGAATGTACTCTCGCCACCAGAAATATTATCGCTAGCGCCTACCCTTGTGTATATGCGGTCTACCAATCCAAAGACGGCTTCATCTGCAGCTACAAAGCAACCAATTTGTCCCATCAAAACAGCCAAAGCTGTTTGACGTAAAACAGCACTTTTACCACTCATATTAGGTCCTGTAAGAATCACTATCCTTTGAGTCTCTAAATCCAACTCAATGTCATTGGGTATATAAGCATTATCTACCGGCAATTGTTTTTCAATGACTGGATGTCTGCAACCCAACAGCTTCAAATTAAATCCTTCATCTATCAATGGTCTCACATAACGGTTGTCTTGAGATATGCGGGCAAAACTCATCAAACAATCCAAACGCGCCAATAAATGGCTGTTCAATTGAACCGGATTGATGTAATCGCCCATGTGCAACAACAAATTGTTGTAAATGGTGTTTTCAATCTCTAATATGCGGCTCTCGGCACTTAATATTTTATCCTCGTATATCTTTAATTCTTGGGTAATATAACGCTCTGCATTGCTTAAAGTCTGCTTGCGAATCCACTCCTCAGGAACCTTGTCTTTATGTGTATTTGTAACCTCTAAATAATATCCAAATACATTGTTGAATGCAATTTTTAATGAAGAAATTCCCGTTGCTTCTGCTTCGCGTTTTTGTATCTCTAATAATTTCTCCTTGCCGTTCAATTGCAAATTGCGCAATTCATCCAACTCTTCATCAACCCCATCGCTGATAACACCACCTTTGTTCACCAAAATTGGGGTGTCCTGTTTTAATTCTTTAAATATTTTCTCAGCTAAGTTTATACAAGGATTCAATTGCTCTGCGTAAATCTGCATTTCAACACTTGGTATGTCCATGCAAATTTCTCTTATTTGCTTAACACAATCCAAAGCCCTAGCCAGTTGTAAAACTTCTCTAGGATTGGCTCGCAACAAGGAAATTTTTGAAATAATGCGTTCAATGTCCCCAACTTGTGACAATAAATTGGCAATTTTTTCTGCTGCGTCCTTGTATTGAATAAAACCATCAACGGTATTTAACCTTGCATTTATCTGCTGCAAATCCTTCAATGGCAATACAACCCATTTTTTCATTAAACGGCTGCCCATAGGAGTTTGCGTTTTGTCCAAAATATCTGCCAGAGTTTTGCCTCCGGGATTCGATGGATATAAAACTTCTAAATTGCGAATCGTAAACTGATCAAACCATACATATTTATCCTCATCCATACGGCTAATCGCATTGATGTGTTTGATGTTGTTTTGTTGGTTGTGCTCCAAGTAATACAAAGCACTTCCGGCAGCTACAATGGCTGAACTTAAATGCCCGATACCGAATCCTTTAAGGGTGCTTGTACCAAAATGATTCAATAATTTCTCTTCCGCATAATCCGATTGGAAAACCCAATCTTCTAAGGCAAAATGGTAATACTTATCTCCAGTTAACTGTTTAAATAAATTGCTCTGCGGTTTGCTTATAATCACTTCCGCAGGCTTTAAACTGCTCAACAATTTATTGATGTAATCTGAGGAGCCTTCTGCCACCATAAACTCGCCCGTAGATATATCTAAAAAAGCAACGCCTGTATGGTCTTTTCCAAAATAAACTGAGGCTAAAAAATTACTGGTGTTAATGTCTAAAACTTTGTCGTTAAATACCACCCCAGGCGTAACCAATTCTGTAACGCCTCTCTTCACAATTCCCTTTGCCATTTTAGGGTCTTCTAGTTGCTCGCATATCGCAACCCTGTGTCCGGCCCTCACCAATTTAGGCAAATAGGTATCTAAGGAATGGTGCGGAAACCCAGCCAGCTCAATTTCACTGCTGCTGCCAGCACCGCGCTTGGTTAATACGATGCCCAATACCTTCGATGCAAGCACTGCATCTTCTCCAAAGGTTTCGTAAAAGTCTCCCACACGGAACAACAAAAGTGCTCCAGGGTACTTTTGCTTGAACCCTGAATACTGTTTCATCAATGGTGTCTGATTATCTGTTATCTTTGCGGACATAAGGCTTAGGCTTGGTTTACAATTTTAGAAAAATAATTTTACAATTTTACCCGAAAAAATGTACCGCAAGTTACACACACATCAACTTAACCGATTAACAATTTATCAATACCAAACCACGCCTAAAAACCCCATTTGCGTTGTGCTCGACAATATTAGAAGCATGAACAATATTGGCAGTATTTTTAGAAGTTCTGATGGTTTTGGTGTTGAGCATGTGCATCTGTGTGGCATAAGTGCTTGTCCGCCCCACCGCGACATACACAAAACGGCTCTTGGTGCTGAATTGAGTATGCCTTGGACCTACCACAAATCCTGCTTGGAAGCTTGCATTGAACTTAAAAAACAAAACTATTTATTGGTTGCTGTTGAGCAAGTTGAAAACAGCGTTTTTTTACAAGACTTTAAAGCCCATTCTGAACAAAAAATTGCACTCATTTTAGGCAATGAAACCGACGGCGTTTCACAAGAAGTTTTGGATGTATGCGACCACTGTATTGAAGTGCCTCAATTTGGAACCAAACATTCTTTCAATGTTTCTGTTTGTGCAGGCATTGTTCTTTGGGAGTTGACCAAATTATAGTTGTTTTTCATCTATAAAACATTCATTTGCATTTTAATTAATGTACAAGATAATATTCATTGCACTTCAATTGCGTATATTTAACTTTTTTTATTTCACTGATTTGAGCCAACTTGCATTAGATTTTTTTAATGGCACCATTTTTGGAAATCTTAAAATAAACATGAAGTATTGTATACTCTTACTATTTGCTAACCTATTGCCATCTTTGCATTTTGCACAAAACAAAGCCGTGGCGCTTGATTGGCAAAACCAGATTGATTTTGAACAAAACCGCTTCGATATTTTGGATGGCGATTTGGATGGCAAAATAGAACTAAGCAGTGAAAACCAAAGCACTATAGCCACCAAACTCTATTTAGAACGCATCGATTTGTTTCAAACCCAAATCAAATCGCTTGATGCTGTTCAATCAAAACAATACGCCAGAGGCTTGTTCGAATATCTTAAGAAGATTCAAAAACAAGACATTGTCCATTTGTCTTCTTCCCAACGCAACATCGATTTACTAGACAAATTAATTAACTTAAAAAACGACAGCAAAGAACTTGAACTTTTAAAAACAGACATTAAAACGGGTTTAAATTTAAGCGATATCATCAACCTCAAGACCTATGCTAAAACCTATTGGTTATATGCCGCTGGCTTTTACCCTACAGACGTGTTGAATGTATTTAAAAACTTAGCTTACTCGCCTCTCGGCAATGATGTGTTACTTGCCTTAGCCCGCATCGATCCTGCAGCCATCAAACAATACTTTGGTTCCAACCACATCATCGATAGGGCGATTAAAAATTCTAAAGACAGCATTGCCATCTTATTGTACGATATCTACAAACAATTTGGAACACAATCTCGGGCCTATTCACTCATAGAATACATTTCTAAAAAACAATTGAGCATCGCTGAAGCAGATCAAATTGCAAAAGACTCCAAACGCTTTTTTTTGAAACTCATTGAACTGAGAAAAAAACAAAATATCTTGGCCGATTACACGGTTGACAAAGAACTTGAATCGATTGGTATGGAAAGGGTTGTAGAAATAAATCTAAGACACGAAGAAACCGAAGTGTACAGATTTTCACCCATTCAAAATGACAATGCCTACGAAATTTATACGTCCATTGTCTATTGTCCTCAAGAAATATTTACCTCAACTTTCCTTGGTATGTATAGCCGTCTCATGGAAAAAAGAAAGGAAACGTCCTCTTACCTGTTCCTGAAAAAAATGAACTACAACAAGTTCAGAATATTTCTTAAACAATGCGCCGGCTATAACAAACTCGACGATTTCTTTTCACACATGAACGACAGCCAAGCCAATGCGTTAATACAAGCATTTGCAGGCGGTTTGTACAATTATGGTGGCGATCTGGGCCCGGCGGTTGATGTTGCAGATACCTACGGAAGTTTAGACAACGAAAAAATCAAAGCCATTTTCCTAAACACCATTGAAAAAGAACTGAAAAAATGCATTCTTGAAAGCAATGAACACGGTATAAAAATATATGGTCTATTGCTCAAACTTTGTGGCGGAAATCCTACTAGCTATAGCAATAAATTTACTTTTGATATTCCCAATTTAGACCGTGTGCGTTCTGCCGACTTATTCCCCGATAGTTTGCACATTCAACAACACTTTTTCTTTGATGATGAAGACGGTGAAACGGCTTTTAACAACTGGTTAAGCTTGTACCCTGCTGCCATTTATAAAAAAGAGGACAAGGGAACCTACATCGTTTTCAAAACCATTAAAGGAAAGCGCATGGCAATTTATGCCAACAAACCCCATTCAGAAATTGAGGGTAGAAAGGCGCTTAGCGCTTACTTCGAAAGCATAAACCGTTTTCCAGATTTAATCGTTCACCGCGGCCACTCTTACTATATAGAAAACACCCTCGACAATATGAGCAACAGCAACAAAGTGGCCATTTTAGGAAGTTGTGGTGGTTATCAAAACATTAGTAAAGCAATGGAAAATGCTTTTGATGTTCAAATTATCAGCACCAAACAAGTGGGAACAATGGCTGTTAATACGGTTCTTATTCAAGAAATTACTGAAACAATAAAAGCGGGAAAAGACCTTGTATGGTTAGATCTTTGGAAGCAAATAAGCATCAAGCTTAAAAACAATCCGCAGTTTAAAGACTACATACCGCCTTATAAAAATTTAGGGGCCAAATTCATTCGTGCTTACAACGAATTATAGTTTTCTCTTTTTAAATAAATACGATTTGGCATAACCTGATTCAAACTGCTTTACCAAAGAATATATATGGGTATCAGGTGCATTCCATTCCATATTTCCAGGATAACAATACACCCTGTACTGAGCAGTTTTTGAAAACGTGGTGTCTAATTTAAACTGTCTTTCTTTTATATATCCAAAACGGCTATCAACAGCTGCCAATTGCAATGGAAAGGTAAAGCCAATGCTGTCATTTCTGTAATCGCCTGAATTAACAAAATTCAACATTTGGGTATTGGCTTTTATCATATGCCTGTACCCCAAATCCACTTCTGTAAACCTAGTCTTGTTTTCTAAATTAAACACACCTGTTACATAGGCAAGCAATACGCCTAATACGACTAGCATTGGATGAAAGCGTTTGAAATACACTATGCCTTTTGCAAATAACACCACCACAAAAGGGAGCAAGATTAAAAAGTATCGTTCCAATACCGCTGCTATGCCTGAAAATGCGATAAATCCAAAACAATAAATGCCCAGCAAAATAAGATCAGAATCCAATTTAAATCGGATTTTATTTTTTTGAATTAAAGATACCACAAATGCAAGAACACAAATACCCGATAACACCAAACGTCCTTGGTCTTTAAACGCTATTTCCAAAGGATAATCCCAGGTCTTTTGAAGTATACTGCCCAAACTTGGTTTTAAATTTCCCAAATTCCCTGGATGTAAATACCATCCAAATGTTGCCTTTGTAAGCAATAAAAATCCAAAGAAAAATCCAATAGGTAAGAGAAATAATATCGATTCTTTGAAGACCTTCTTTTTGTCTTGTTCAAACAGCAATAAGTACACTCTATGGGTCAAAAACGCAATGGCTAAGACCAGCCCAGTTTCTTTTGTTAATAGTCCAAAAACACAAAACACAATCGCCAATACATAGTTTTTGCGCATGTAAAAAAGCAAGGCAAAAATGGTGTTCATGGCCAAGAATACTTCCAATAAAATTTGGGTTGACAGGGCCAAGACCATGGGCTGCATTAAAAACAATAAAAATGATATGAGCGCTATCAAACGGTCTTTGCTCAACTGATAAGCCAATAGATAAGTGCCTAATGACAATACGTAAGTAAACAAAAGGTTGCAGACATGTAAACTGGCAACACTAGGTCCAAAAACCTTTGCAAAAAGTGAAAACACAAGATGCATCATCAGTGGATGTCCAAAACTTAATGAGGCAGGTAATGCTGATGGCAATATGGAAATTCCATGGTCGTGCATGTACAAGACGCCACTCGCATAAGCGCCCATCTCATCCCAAAAATAGGGTAAGAAAATGTCGTTCCATTTTACAGCAAGAAATACAAGCCAAGCCAAGCCCATCAATACGTTTCGGTAGATTGCTTTCTCTACCCACCCAAACCATTTGCTTTGTATTGTATGTTCTTTTTCTACTGACATCTAAACCTTAACGCTTGGGCAAAATTAAACTAATTCGTTTTAAATTAAGTCTTGCAAAAATAATCATCTGTCTATATTTGTTATGAACTAAAACATCAAGTTTAAATTAACTTGGCGTTTCAAACCATTAAATTGAATATGGACGGTCTTGAATTCATTGCACAAGCGTTCGGAGAAGGATTAATTCATCCATTCCTAAAATCAATTGGAACTCTGCTGCGTTGGCCTTTTTTATTTAGAAATATAGCCTTAGGGAGATTTACAAAAAACCAGGGAATGGGAGGATTGGGGTGCGGTGGTATTATAAATATGATTAAATAAAATATTTTGATGAAAGACAGGATTACCTGACGGTGGTCCTGAGGGGGTGGCTTAACAAAGAAAACAAAATCAGAAGTCTGCTGCGCATGAATGTTAAAAGGACAGGATTACCTTAAGGTGGACCTGAGGAGGTGGCTTAACAAAAGAAAACAAAATCAGAAGTCTGCTGCGCATCCTTTTCTTTTTTTATGCCTCCAAATGCTCAAATCAGAGCCTTTGGCATTTTGCGGGAAAAGGACAGGATTACCTAACGGTGGTCCTAAGGAGGTGGCTTAACAAAGAATGAACAAAGTGCTGGCCTGCTTCACATGCCTTCCATTTTTCATTTTGTAAAATTGCTCAAAGCAAAGGCAGGGCTTTGGCAATTTTCCTAAAATAAAAAATGCCGCTTTTTCAAGCGGCACTTTCTTCTTTCTTTGTTGCGGGGACAGGACTCGAACCTGCGACCTTTGGGTTATGAGCCCAACGAGCTACCACTGCTCCACCCCGCGATTTTTTGGGACTGCAAATATACAGGTTATTATTAAATTTACAAGATATTAATCTTAAGTTTATTAAATCTGGTCGAAATTGGATGCGTTTTTAGATGCTATTCTTGCTCCAATTCAGCAGCAACATTGCCCATGTTTATGTGGCTTGAAAAACTTCCAAGGCGGTCTAAAATTGGATATATGCCTTGCTTCTTTTTTAATTTGTAAGCCAATATATACAATATGGCCTCGGTGCTAATTAAAATCGTTTTCTTAATGTCTGTGTTCCAGTTGATGTACGAAACAAATGAATTGTACAAATCTGTAAAGTGGTTTGACACCAAGATATAGCTTACTTTTTTATACCCTTCTTTATTCAATGCCTTCAAATTATCTGAAATATATTCCTTAACAATTCTGCGGTCGTTTTCTTTTTGGAAATCTGCACTGCTTGGATGGGCATCCAATATGATGGCAATATTTTCTTCGCGAAACTTTAGCACCGCATAGGCATTTTTTTCTTTGTTTTGATCCAATACCTCTACCTGAAAATCCAATTGTGAAAAGGCTTCTAAAACCAAGGCCGAAAAACCATTCTCTGCATCATCTTGAACATACCCATTACTTAACAAGCGGCTTAAGCGGGGCATTAAATATTCTTGGTAATTTATGAGATCCCGGCTCGCCATTGCATGGTCAATTTGCACTTGAATTCTCTCCTCGAGCTCAGCATCTTGAGGAGGCTCTGCGTTCGCAGATAGAACTGTAATTGCTTCTTTTACAAGGGTTTTTATAGGCCCAGCCTTTGGGCTCGGGATTAATTCTGCGACGTAAGACAAGGCCTCAGGTTTAAATTTGAAATTCCATAAAGCATGCTCAAGTTCCCAATAACTTACCTCTCTACCAGCTATTTCTTCAATAATGCCTTTAACTTGGTTGTAAACCGATAAATAAGCCTCATAGGTAGCCTTTTGGGTTTTTTGCTCTTCCCATACACCCAACTCCTTGAACGAACTGATTAAATTTGGATATAAAATTGGCCATTTTTTATAGTTGCTAATTTGCCAAAAATAGGACAAGAAAAAACCAACCGCTCCAGGATATGGCGCATTGTGTTTGTCTTTGGATTTGGTGTAAATGGCAATTGTCATTTTTTCCAAAGTTTCTATTTTGCTTAAGGCCTCTCTTAAATTTTTAGGCTCTGTTATAAGTTCTTTTAAAGCTTCGCCTAATTTGTCTAAACTGCCTTCATTTGATTTAATCAATTGATTAAAATACATCTGACCCAATTTGGCAGTGAATCCCCATAAGTTATTGTGTTTGTTGTAACTGTCTAATGCCGTTCTGAAATCGTTCACATCAAAATCGCCATTCATGAAATTGTGTATGATAATTTTAACCACCTCGATGGCATACACGCGGCTGTTATCAATATTATTGCCGCTCTGACCTTCGGCATCTTTTTTGGAATTTACACTTGAAACATGGCCGTTCCAAATCTCCAAAATATGACCTCGTAAATGTGCTTCTGACATTGCTATCCGTATCAACAGTTAATAGTGATCAAAAAAATTAAATCCTAGCTTGCCGCTATGCAGAACACAGAAATAAAGATTGTAATAAAATAGGAAAATTGATTTGATTTTTAGCAGTTAAGCCTGACCCAATAAATGAGCCCTCCGGTAAAAGACCGGCCTGGAATTGTGATTTCATTTCTTTGTGCATTTGTGTTTGTCGTTTTGGTGACCTGCATCCCTTCGGATGGAAATTATGAATGCTTACTTAAATTCAATTAAAATGTAAGCGCTTTTCACTTTTTCTTCAATGCAAAGATGCTAAAAATTTTAAGTATTATATACTAATTACCCTATTTCTTATGGTATTTTTAATCCTATACCTTTAACTTACATATAAGTAGCTGATTAATTGATTGTTAACAATTTGTGTATAATGTCAAAATGAAGGAAATTGTAGTATATAGATGGTTTTTTTAGTATTATTTACTCAAAAAATATTCTTCAAAATTTGATTTAAAATATAAATTCCTGCTATTCAGGCTGATGAATCAAACAAAATAGATCAATATTAACCTGACGTATTTTCTCTACTATTTGTTTACTATTTTGGTGGGGCATGATTCCGTATTTAAAAATAGACAATATTGAGGCCTATAATTTGATTCATAACATAGGTTTTCTCTTAATTTTATATTAACGAAGACAAAGCACTTAAAGCATTTCGCAATATTTATTGCCATCACTTGTGCGTCGTTTTAATGCCTATAAATTTTCTTACTTTATCATTGACATTTTAAGTAAATTTGCTTTATGAAGCCAGATATAAAAACGGAAAAAGACATTGAAAACTGGCAAAATGCTTTTTATTCCAAACTACTTGCCGACCCTATAACTGCGCCTAAATTTGTACACCTTGACTTGCCAAAACATTTGCCTAGAATCGTCGAATTTTGGGCTTTTGTTTTACTTGAAAAAGAAGGTTACAAAACGAATGTATTTGAAAAACATATGTTTCTTGGTCTTGAAAAAATTCACTTTGATAAATGGCTGAAATATTTCTTTGAAACAACAAATGAATTGTTTGAAGGCCCCAATGCTGAAACAGCCAAAAATAGGGTAAAATTATTGGCCACAACATTTATGCATAAATTAAGTGGTGAATATTTCCTCTTTGATGATGTAAAGTAAAGTCATTTGCAAAAGTTATGGGAAATAG
>Ga0209107_10001065_pt1 | contig 15413 bp, 11 predicted proteins | sample LakErihyJuly2011_2_FD_187460 | JGI IMG/M metagenome (GOLD analysis project Ga0209107, IMG submission 187460) | Freshwater microbial communities from dead zone in Lake Erie, Canada - CCB hypolimnion July 2011 (SPAdes) (version 2) | ecosystem: Environmental > Aquatic > Freshwater > Lentic >... | reverse complement strand
AACCTTAATTACCTGTGGTGAAGAAGTTGGCCTACCCGATGGTCAAATGGGCAATAGCGAAGTAGGTCATTTAAATATAGGTGCTGGTCGAATTGTATACCAAGAATTACAAAGAATTAATGTTGCTATCCGAGACGGTGAATTAGCGAGCAATCCAACATTACAAGCAACTATCCAATATGCAAAACAGAATCATAAACCTTTACATTTATTAGGATTGGTAAGTGATGGAGGCGTGCATGCGCATACTTCCCATTTAAAAGCCATTTGTGATATTTGTAAAACTGCAGGATTAATAAATGTATTCATCCATGCTTTCACCGATGGAAGAGATACAGATCCCAAAAGCGGATTGGCCTTTGTTGAAAATCTAGCAGCGCATTTAAAAACATCGGTTGGTAAAATTGCAACGGTGAGTGGAAGATATTATGCCATGGACCGTGATAAAAGATGGGAAAGGGTACAATTGGCTTACGATACACTGGTGAATGCAAAAGGCCCCACTGCCAGTTCCGCATTGGACGCCATACAAGAAAATTATGCGCAGGATATAACCGACGAATTTATAAAGCCTACGGTGATTTTGGAAAATGGAGCACCTATTGCAAGCATACAATCTGGAGATGCCGTTTTATGTTTTAATTTTAGAACCGATCGTTGCAGAGAAATAACAGAAGTATTATCCCAAAAAGATTTTCCTGAATTTGGAATGAAACATTTGAATTTGCATTATACTACAATTACAAAGTATGATGATACCTTTAAAAATGTACAGGTGATTTTTGAAAATGACAACCTGGTCAATACTTTGGGCGAAGTGCTAGCGCAAAATCATAAAAAACAAATACGTATCGCAGAAACTGAAAAGTACCCGCACGTTACTTTCTTTTTTAGCGGCGGGCGCGAAGTGCCTTTTGAAGGCGAGTCTCGTATCATGGCTCCTTCTCCAAAAGTGGCCACTTACGATTTGCAACCCGAAATGAGTGCGCAGGAATTAACCGATAAATTGTTACCAGAAATTAATGCAGGCAATCCAGATTTCGTTTGTTTAAACTATGCCAATGCAGACATGGTAGGACACACGGGTATTTTTAGTGCCGTCGTCAAAGCTGTTGAAACCGTAGATGGATGCGTTGAGCAAATTGTAACGGCAGGATTAAATAATGGATATACCATTTTCTTAACAGCAGACCATGGCAATGCCGACTATATGATTAATGAAGATGGAAGTCCTAATACAGCGCACACCACCAATTTGGTTCCTTTTTTCATTATCGATAAGGATTGGAAAGGAACCATCCAGCCAGGAAAATTAGGCGATATCGCTCCTACTATTTTAAATATGATAGGCGTCACTATTCCTAAAGAGATGACGGGAAAAGTGTTGATCTAAATTAATTAACTTACTTTTAAAGTATTCGTAAAATAATTGAACAAATTTTTAAATTTTAAGACATGATCAAGAAGATTTTTATAGCATTACTTATCGCCTTGGTAGTGATTCAATTTATCCAACCTGCAAAGAATATTTCGGGAGAAAAATCAAAAGACATTACTACCTTATATGCGATGCCTAACAATGTGAAAGTGATTGTAGATAAAGCTTGTGCCGATTGTCATACTAATAACACACAATATCCTTGGTATGCTTCGGTGCAACCCGTTGCATTTTGGTTAGCAGACAATGTAAAAGAAGCGAAAAGTGAACTAAATTTCAATGAATTTGCTTCTTATAGAATCGCAAAGCAAAATCATAAATTAGAGGAAATCATTGAACAAGTGAAAGAAGAAGAAATGCCATTACCTTCTTATACCATTATTCACAAAGAAGCAGATTTAACACCCGAAGAAAGAGCTATTTTAACGCAATGGTGTCAAAGCATTATGGATACCCTAAAAGCAAACTACCCTGCGGATAGTTTAAAACTAAAACGTGCACCTACGCCAGAAAAGGCAAAATAGTACTGATTGAAAAATGAAAATTAACAAAGCCACTTATTTAATATCTAGTCCTGGTTTCGAACAGTGCCCAAAGCTAACACAACCGGAATATGCATTTATTGGAAGAAGTAATGTAGGAAAATCCTCCATTATCAATGCTGTGTGTAATCAAAAGAATCTTGCAAAGACCTCAGGCACCCCTGGGAAAACACAGCTCATTAACCACTTTGAAGTGATGAGTTCTAATAGTAAAGGACCTTGGGATAAATGGTATATTGTAGATTTACCAGGTTATGGCTTTGCGAAAGTATCTCAAAGTAGTAGACGCAGATGGGAACAGATGATAGAAAACTACTTGAGAAAAAGACCCAATTTAAATCGTGTGTTTGTTTTAATAGATAGCCGACATGAACCTCAAAAAATTGACTTAGAATTTATAGAACAAATGGTGAAATGGGAAATTCCATACACCCTTATTTTTACTAAGTCGGACAAGGAGAAACCAGGGGCAGTAGCACGCAATGTGCAATCTATGTTTGACATATTAAGAGAAAGGCTCCCTTTTTTACCACAAGGATTCGTAACCAGTGCCGAGAAAAAACTAGGTGTGGAGGAAGTAATCGCTTGCATTGATCAATACAACCGATTATATGCGGAGGATCAGCAATCATAGCACTACACTGTCTATTTCTAAACAAGTTTATAGCATATAACTAATCATCGCCCGCTTCTCAATAAGTGGGCGACTTTGTTTATATTTGCCCCTTACAGTTATTTATATATGAAGATATTATTTCAATACATTCGCCCGTTTAGAAACCTAGTTATTATAGGATTTATTTTAGCCGCTATTAATCAAACCTTTTCCATGTTTGATCCCATGTTATTTGGAAGACTCATTGACGAATTTGCAAAAACTCCATTTTTAGACGCAAACGGTCATCTTAGAACCCAACCACAATACCTAAAAGGCATTGGCAATATTCTTTTGTTATTAGTAGGCACCGCTATGGTAAGTAGAATTGCAAAAGCATTCCAGGATTATACGGTAAATGTGATTATTCAAAAATTTGGAGCGGCTTTATTTACAGATGGATTAAGGCACTCTATGCAATTGCCATACCAAGCATTTGAGGACCAACGAAGTGGAGAAACCTTATCCATATTAACAAAGGCCCGTGCCGATTGTGAAAAATTTATTAGTTATGTAATTAATGTAGTGTTTGGAATTGTCGTAAGCATTGTATTTATTTCTATTTATGCGACCAAATTACATTGGTCCATTATGCCTATTTATATTTTAGGTGCAGGTACCATTGCCTATGTAACTAATTTATTAAGTAAGCGTATTAAGTCTATCCAGAAAAATATTGTAAAGGAAACCACTACCCTAGCAGGTACTACTACCGAAAGTTTACGCAATATTGAATTGGTAAAAAGTTTAGGTTTAACTAAACAAGAGGTAGACAGACTTAATAATAATACCTATAAAATATTAGCCCTTGAATTAAAGAAAGTAAAAAATATTCGTTCTCTAAGTTTTATTCAGGGCACCATGGTAAACTTTTTGAGGCAGGTAATTACTTTTACTTTAATGTGGTTGATATTTAAAGAGATTTTATCGGTGGGACAGCTTATATCCTTACAATTTTATAGCTTCTTTATATTTGGACCATTGCAAGAAATTGGCAGTATTATTTTGAGCTATCGTGAAACAGAAGCTTCCTTAAATAATTTTGATGCTTTAATGAAAAAAGAAATTGAAATTAATCCAGCCGATGCGGTAGCGGTTGGTAACATTGAACATTTAGCATTTAAAAATGTAGGATTCCAGCACCAAACGGCTAATTTCAAAGCCATGGATGACATTAGCTTTGAAGCCAAAAAAGGCGAAACCATTGCCTTTGTTGGCCCATCGGGTGCAGGTAAAAGCACATTGGTAAAGCTTATTGTAGGATTGTATCAAACACAGGAAGGACAAATACTCATTAACGGCGTTAATAGCAAGCAGATTGATATGAATGAACTAAGAAATCAAATTAGTTTTGTAACGCAGGATACCCAATTATTTGCAGGCACCATTCGTGAAAATTTAGCATTTGTTGCACCCAATGCCAGTGAAGAAGAGATGTTAATTGCCTTAGAAAAATCTAGTTGTACAAATATCTTAGATAAAGGAGGAAACGGATTGGCTACAGTGATAGGTGAAGGAGGATTAAAATTAAGTGGTGGCGAAAAACAAAGACTGTCTATTGCGCGCGCCTTATTAAGACACCCTCATTTACTCATATTTGACGAAGCTACTTCCAGTTTAGATAGTTTAACCGAAGAGTCTATTACAGATACCATTCGTGAATTATCAGCAGCGCGTGAACAAATCACTATAATGATTGCACACCGCTTAAGTACCATTATTCATGCTACCAGGATATATGTATTAGAAAAGGGGAAAGTAATTGAACAAGGCAACCACGATGCATTGCTCGCAGAAAAAGGATTGTACTATGCCATGTGGAGACAACAAATTGGAGAAAGAAAACAAAGCAACTAAAAAGAGTAAAATAAGTTCTTTAATCGCGTTCGAACTTCTTTTTTAAATAGTCCATCACCGAAGGGTCTTCCAAGCCTTCCATGTCACTGAGTTCAATTTCAATAGCCTTGGTACTTAATCTTATTTCAATAAGGGATAAAAATATAGACCAACAAAAAGCAAGTAAGCTTATACCAAAAACTACCTGTGCTGTTTTTTGATATTCTATGTAAATAAAAAACATAGAAACAATAGAAAATAACAAAGAGGTTACTCCATAGGTTTGCATGTTTCGGATAAGCTTAAGTCGGTATTTTAGATTCTTGATTTGCGTAAAAATTAAATGTCTTTGCTCCTGTGTTTGATATTTGTCGTGTAAAACCCGAACACGGCTAGACAAGGCCAAAAAACGATTGGTATACGCCAGCATAATTAAACTGATGGCGGGAAAAAGAAGGGCGGGGATATTAACTGTTAATTCCATACCACAAAAATATAAAGTATTTTTGTGCTTTCAAGTAATCCATGGAAAAAGAGCTTTTTAAAGAAATACAGGCAGGTCTCCCACAGGAACCCGGGATTTATCAATATTTTGATGAAAACGGACATTTATTATATGTGGGTAAGGCAAAGAATATCCGAAAAAGGGTAAGCTCGTATTTCCTTTCCAATCATCAACATACCTTAAAAACCATTGAATTAGTCCAAAAGATTAAGGATATAGAATTCACCATTGTCAATTCGGAGCATGACGCATTTATATTGGAGAATGAGCTCATTAAAAATTATCAGCCCAAATACAATATTAATTTAAAGGACGATAAAACCTACCCCTATATTGTTATTAAAAAAGAAAATTTCCCACGGGTATTTTTAACACGTCGTAAGATAAAGGATGGCAGCACTTATATTGGCCCCTTTACCAATGTATTGGCGGTAAGAGAATTAATTGATCATATTAAGCATACCATTCCTTTAAGAACCTGCACATTACCACTCACGCCTAAAAATATTGAACAAGGTAAATTTAAAGTTTGTTTAGAATATCATTTAGGGAACTGTTTGGGGCCTTGTCAAGGGTTTCAAACATTGGAAGACTACAATAGTTCCATTGAACAAGTGCAACATTTATTAAAAGGAAATATTAAGCCGGTATTGACCAACCTAAAAGAGAAAATGCAGGAAGAAGCCAGTGCCATGGCATATGAAAAAGCAGCGCTCACTAAGAAGAAGATAGAAGAACTAGAGCATTATCAAACCAAGTCCGTGGTATATACCAAGCAAGAACACGCCATGGATGTATTTAGTATTGCACATGATGCAGACCAGGCCTATGTTAGCTACTTGATGGTAGAAAATGGAAGGATTATTCAAACACATATTTTACCACTCTCCGTTCCTTTAGAAGAATCGGCAGAAACCATTTTAATTTTTGCGATCTATTATTTTAGAACCAATTTAAATAGTAGAGCAACGGAAATTATTGTGCCTTTTGAATTGAGTGAAAAAGTATTTGAAGTTAAATATACCATCCCGCAGGTAGGTGACAAGGAACAGTTATTAGCACTCTCACAAAAAAATGCCAACTACGCTTTAAGAGAATGGAATCACAAACAGGCTTTAGTGCGTGTAGAAAAACCTTTGGAAAGTGAAGTGTTACTGGAAATGCAGGAGGCCTTACACTTATCTGAAATGCCAAACCATATTGAGTGTTTTGATAACTCTAATTTTCAAGGTGCTTATCCAGTATCGGCCATGGTTTGTTTTAAAAACGGATCGCCCAGCAAGTCGGATTATCGTAAGTTTAATATCAAAACCGTGGTGGGTATTAACGACTTTGCCAGTATGAAAGAATCGGTGGGAAGACGTTATAAGTCGGTGCTTGAAAAGAATCTACCGCTTCCCCAACTAATTATTATTGACGGCGGTAAAGGCCAGTTAAATGCAGCCTTAGAGGCATTGACCGAACTGGGTATACAGGATAAGGTAACAACAGTAGGCCTTGCCAAAAATATTGAAGAATTGTTTTTCCCTGGGGATAGCAAATCTATTATTTTGGACTGGCATAGTGAAGCGCACAAACTCATTCGAAATATAAGGGACGAAGTACACCGTTTTGGTATTCAGTTTCACCGAAGTAAAAGATCAAAGGGCGCCTTGGAAACAGGACTGGATCATATCACTGGCATTGGGCCTAAAACCAAGGAGCTTTTATTATTGCATTTCAAGTCTGTTCAAAAAATAAAAGACGCAAACGAAAAAACCCTTACCCAATTGATCGGCGAAAAAAAAGCCGCTTTGTTGAAAGCGGCTTTTGAGAAATAATATATTTAGCTTAAATAAAATTCAAGCAATTAACCAGGATTAGTATACCCAACGATCCTGATCAAAATCATCAATTCTTTGTTTAATTTTTTCTGCAGCTTCTAAACGCTTTTTAGGGTCTTTGAACAAATCAAATAAATCTCTGTCGTTGAAATTGCCATAAGACGACTTGGTAATACGACTATCAAAATATCTTGCTTCCAATAAATCGGACCAAGAAATCATTCTTTTTTGATTATTTGGATTGTACACATCTCTATTGGCTAAATACGTTCTAATTTTTGGATAAGAAACCCAGAATAATGTTTTACGTATTACGGTATCCACACTACGTGTGCCGCCACTTCCATCAGCTATATCCACCGTTTTTTTAATGTTAGCAATAGGCGCAATCCCTAAAATGCGGTAATGCATTCTACTGGTTCTATTATCAAAAATATATTGCGCCTTCACTCTAAAAGTATAGATAGAAGAATCGGTTGGGATATCTATTCCGGGATAAGTTGGATCACGAAAGGAAGTGTCCACAACGGTACCGTCTGGTCTTGTCAATTTTTTAGTTACCATTGGACCAAGCAACAATGTCAATACACTATCCATTTTAAATTGGGTTGTGAAACGATCATTATTAGGGGCATATGCTTTTACATTGGTGGTATCTGATTCAAGGATGCTTGTTAATATTTTAAAAAAATTGCGCTCTCCTGTCTCATCTACACTTTCATATAAGAAATGTCTATTTTTTTTCTGACGACCATCAATATCTTCCCAAATGGTTTCTGTAAACAAAACATCCTCCTTTCTCAATTCAGGATATTTTGGCGGGATTCTATTGTTCTCTTTATTATTGGGCTTCAAATAAAAGCTAGAGTCCTGCGTAAATCCATTACTTTCTTCAAGGCTAACATCCTTAACCCTTGTCAATTTTTCTTTAACCTTGGATGGTGATTGGGCAATAGATTGCATTCCAATCATGGTGAAAATGGTTAGGACAAAAACCTTTAAATGAATGATATGTATACGCATAATACTTTTATTTTAAAAAACTAGCTACTAATTTTTACACTTTTTTATTTAAGCGAGTAACTTATTTTACTTTTTAATTTGTGGTCAATATTAGCCCCGTCAACAAAAACAATATCAGAAATAACAACCTGACTTCCTTGCGCACATCTATTTAATAAAGCAGAAGCGCCTCCAAAAGATCCAACAGTTATGGATTCTGTACCGTTAAAACCTTTACCAGAAAATTGCATAATGAATGATTTCACTTTGTATTCAATTCCTTTAAATACAAAATCTTCCGGCAACACCGCCTTCAACCCTGATTGTAATTTAAATTCACTAAATCCAATAGAGCCCCCTTGACCGGAGTTTGCATCTAAAGTCCCAAATACATAAGCCGATTGAGGATCTGGTAATTTTTTAACTGGGATATTTACAGTAGTCGTGGATTTGCCATCTGTTACTTTAAGCACAGCAGTACCTAATGTATTACAATAAACACTATACGTACCGTTGCCTGTTTTTTGAACATCTGTTACTCCCGAAACTGCAGTTACTTGAATAGACCCTGCACCACCTGCAGCACCCGAAATAGAAATGGGGTTACCGCTTGGCGCACCAGCATAAAAGAATCTAGTCGCATCTGCAGAAACATTCAAACCTGTTGGAATACCAACTTTAAATTTAACATCCGCCATTTTTGTTTCTTGCTTACCTGTACTTGGGTTTGTATAAGTTGCTACAATATGTTTTGAATAATCACCTGGTGTGGAAGCTGCCATTTTATAAATACCCTGACCATCTGCACCAATTGGAACACTTGCACCGTCGATGGTAATAATAGGTTTAGAATCTTTATTAAATCCACCTAAACCAGCTGTGATGGAAACTTCGTCACCCGACATCACTACCGTTGCATTGGCACTTGCAATAACAGCAAATTGATCAATAGGTAATGAAACAGAACTAATTTGAGAATAGCAAAATTCAATTAAACTAGTTTGACTGTTTCTAATATCATTTTGGAATTTAGATAAAATGGCCAAAGACGCCACAGTAGGTGTCATATGGAAATAAGTATTAGACCATTTTTGCGCTGGTTTTAAATTGGCTAATAATTTAGCATCGTCTTTATTGTAAGACTTAGGCACGTTTGTAAAATCTGGCAAACCAGCTACTTGCTTGGCTAATGAATTATCAATTGCTAATAAGTTGGCTTTATAGGTAGTTAACATCGCATATAACTGCTCTCCTTTGGTTTGTCCTTCTTTACCATTTAAAAACATTCTAGTAGATGCTTCTAAATCGTCTTCCTTAAACTCGCCATTCGGTACTTTTTGTCCAGATTCTTTTTTCAAATCTGATTTCATCATTTCGATATAGGCATAGGCAGTTTCAGAGAGATCTCTTACTTTCTCTGCGCGCGGTTTCCAAATAACTATTTTATCTGCGAATTGAGCATTTTGTTCAGCATCAAAATCTGCAATTAATTTAGCACTACGTACTTTTAATCCATCATTTGATTTCAAAAAACTATCGTCAATGGTTTTAAAAGCATTTAAAATTTCACTAGAAACGTTTAGGGCAAGGATAGCTGTTAATACCAAGTACATGATATTAATCATTTTCTGCCTTGGTTCTTTAGGTAATGCCATCTAAAATATATTTAATTTGAATTTTGTATTTAATTATTTCCCCTTGATTGCATGAATCATGTTTGAGTAAATTGCATTCATTTCAGTCAAGTTATTTGCCAAAGTAGAGAACTGATCCTTTGTTCTTGCAGCGTCACCCACTGAACTTGAAACAGTTTCAGATACATTTTTCAAACTAACATTCATATTTGAGTAATTTGCATTCATTTCAGTCAAATTATTTGCTAATGCTAATAACTGATCCTTTGTTCTTGCAGCTTCACCCGCTGAACTTGAAACAGTTTCAGATACATTTTTCAAACTAACATAAAAATGATTCAACTCATTTAATGTTTTACCCATCGCTTCAAATTTAGATTCTAACTCTTTCAAGCCATCGGTTGAAGAACTAATTACATGTAAACTTGTATTGGTATTTTCTATAGAGGCTTTTACATCATTCAATGCATTAATTAATTCAGTGCTATCTAGAGTAGCAGAACCTCCACCGCCACCACCACCAGTATCAGATGGCAAATAAGCATACACTAAAAAGATACCAGCTTCGGTAAACATACCTACAATCAATAACTCATTGGCAAACTTCCAGTGAAGAATTTTAAATAAGGCACCTACAATTACTACAGCAGCACCAATGGATACCAATTTATCAACGTAAAATTTTAAATCTTTTTTTGTTTTTGGAGATTGACTCATGTTTTATTTTATTTATTTAAATGAATGAAGTGTGTGATGTGATGTTACTATAATTTAGGAGCAGACAATACGCATCTAAACCCAATATATGATTTGCGATTAAATTGGTACTCGTAATTACGGGTACTCACTTGGCAGTTGTATGCAATATCTTTCCAAGAACCACCTCTAATTGATTTTCTTTTCATAATCACAGGATCGTCTTTTTTAGCATTATACTGATAATCGGGGTTAAAGTCACCCAAAATATTATCCACTGCTTCGTCATATCTTGAACTAGTCCATTCTGCTACATTACCCGCCATATCAAATAAGCCAAAGCCATTTTCAGTGAATGACTTCACTTTTACTGGTGTGATATCGTCGTATTTATTGTCCCCTCCAAAATAATCTCCTCTACCTGGTTTAAAATTAGCCATTAATAAACCCTCACGGGTTCTTGCATATGGAGCGCCCCAAGGATACATGGCATTGATTTTTGAATTTCCTCTTGCTGCATATTCCCACTCTGCTTCCGTTGGTAAGCGATAAATGCCTTCAATGAAAGCATCTTTCTTACCAGGTTTCCCTTGATAGTAGTCATTGTGTAAGGTTCTCCAACGGCAAAAAGCACTCGCTTGTTCCCAACTTACGCCTACTACTGGATAATCATTGAAAGAAGCGTTCGAAAAATATTGTTTTACTAAAGGCTCATTATATACATAAGAAAAATCTCTTTGCCAAACCAAAGTATCAGGATATACTGCAACGGTATCAATGGTAATATAATCACGAAGATCCTTGTCTAAACCATTAAATGAATTGGATTCTAAGGCAGCTTTTTTTAAATCCACAAATGTGTAACGGAAGTTCAATTTTTTATTATCAATGGTAAAAACATTCTTAAACTCTCTGTCCTCTGTCTTTACCCATAATTCCTGAAAAGTATTTTGATTCAATTGATTCGCTTGATTAGAAATAGGTTTAGCTAAACTTTTATTGATAGTCGCAACTACATTCCAGTTTATTTTTAGCGTATCTAAAGGGTCCACAAAATTAATAGTCCCCTTAGTTTTTGCTAAAAACTTTAATGAATCTGCTACATAGTTTACAAAACGGTGATATTGCTCATTGGTAATCTCAGTTCTATCCATCCAGAAACTAGAAACGGAGATTCTTTTTTTGTTATTCATTAAAGAATTATCAATTTGCTCGTCACTTGCGCCCATGAAAAAAGATCCACCTGGGATAAAGGACATTTGAGCGTCCGTTCTAATACGCTTTTTCTTTGCAACACTACTTGATTCAAATGCAAAAAATAATAATGAACTCACAAGTAATGCGAGTAACATGAACGGAAATTTTAAACGAGCTCTTTTTAAATACTTAACCATAATTGTTATTTATAATAGATTCTGACTAAGTCAAAATCTTATATTTAATATTTTTTTAATGCATTCTATGCAGTTACTCTTGCTAATAGGGATAAAGTTACTAAATCTGACAATTACAAGAGATGCAAATTAGTAATTTGTTTGTTTGATTGTTGTTAAAAAATCGTTGAGATTTGAAAAGGGCGCTGAGCAGGTTCCTTTATTACAAATAAAGTACTGATTATCATATAGTTGCTTCCCTTTTACTAAACTTAAGGCAGGGTCATATTCATCAGAAATTAACAACAATTTAAAGGGTAGAAACAAAGATTGCACCTCCAAAATGGAATTTTTAACAGTAGCCCCTATACTTATTAACTCGGTAAAGCCAAATGCCAAAAGATTGTAGGTCTGAGCCCAACAGCCATATGAGGACGGATATTGGATCATTCTTTTGTGCATTGTACTCACCATTTTAATAGATTGCTGTCTCCAACCAGGCGCGTCAAACATATTAGATAAGTACAATAAATTATAAGACATCATGGCGTTGGCACTGGGTTGTGCTCCATCATAATTGTCTTTTTTTCGGATGATCACATCTTTTTGATAGTCTGCAGTAAAATAAAAGAACACTTCTTCCTCATCTATGAAATGTGTTTGCACATATTCCGTCCATTGCTTTGCCTTATAGGCATATGCTAAATTACCCGTTATCTCTTGTAATAAAATATACGCTTGTATTAAACATGCATAGTCGTCTAAAAATGCAAAGGATTTATTGCTACCCTTGGTATGGGTATGGTAAAAATAATTTTCTTGTGCATTATACATATTGTCTTCTAGCCAAGTAACGCATCGGACAGCCTTATCTACAAGTACGCTGTCTCCCAATGCTGCAGCAGCTTTGCACAATGCCATCACCATTAAAGCATTCCAGGATAAAATGACTTTATGATCTAAAGCAGGCCTTATTCTTTTTGATCTTATTTCAAATAAGATTTGCTTTATTGCTTTCATCGCAGGCGTTTCACTTTCTAAAAAGTTGGACTGTGTCCATAATATATTCGTATGCTCCCAATTACCATGTTCTTGTATTTGGTAATAAGTGACAAAGCTTTCAAATGCATCTGCGGGCACTATCTTTTTTAATTCCTCATAGCTCCAGGTATAAAATTTTCCTTCCACTCCTTCGCTATCTGCATCTAAGGCCGCGTAAAATGCACCTTGTCCATTGGACAATTCATTTTCTAAAAATTGAATGGTTTGCTGAATAACTATTTTATAAGATTCTTTTTTTGTGATTTGATACGCTTCGGACAATACACTTATTAATAACGCATTGTCATATAACATTTTCTCAAAATGGGGTGCTTGCCATTGCGCATCGGTGCTATAGCGGGAAAATCCACCCCCTATATGATCATAAATTCCTCCCTGAATCATTTTATCCAAGGAAAGTGTCGCTTGATATAAGGAAGCTTGGTTATGGGATACATGGTAACTCCTAAGTAACATTTGCAATGCAAAAGTTTGAGGGAATTTTGGGGCGGCACCAAATCCACCCCATTGTGTGTCGGCAGAAAGCAATATTCTATTTGCCATTAATTCTAGCTCTTCTTTATTGGCTTCAAATTGCACAGTACCGTCATTTTCTGTTTCAAGCATTTTAATATTGGCTTGCACTAAATGATTGGATAACTGGGTAGCTTGTTCAACTATTTTTTCATGATTGTTTTCAAAAGCATTCTTTACTCCTTGTAATACTTCCATCCAGGAAGCTCTGTTTTGCATAGCTATTGGTGGAAAATAAGTGCCTCCGTAAAAAGGTTTTCCGTTGGGTAATAAAAAAATATTAAGTGGCCATCCGCCCGAACCGGTCATGGCTTGCAAAGCATCCATATATAAATGATCTACATCTGGTCTTTCTTCTCTATCTACTTTAACATTTATAAAATGTGCATTCATATACTCTGCCACCGTCTCCGATTCAAAGCTCTCTCTTTCCATTACATGACACCAATGACAAGCGGCATAGCCAATGCTTAAAAGAATGGGTTTGTTTTGTTGGGTAGCCTGCTCAAATAGAGTATCGGACCATGGAATCCAGTTTACTGGATTGTGCGCATGTTGAAGCAAGTAAGGACTTGTTTCCTGAATAAGGGCGTTGGTAAAGGAGGGGTTTGCATTCATTGAATGCAATTTATTTTTTTTTGCTCAATTGGCTTAAATATAAATCCAATCCAGCAATCATGCTTGGTGTTTGCGGACTAGGCACTTTAATATGTAAAGTAAGTCCCGCTTCTTCCACCGCTTTGCAAGTATTGGACCCAAAAGCACAAATGGCAGTACCGTTTTGAATAAAACTTGGTTTGTTTTCGTATAAACTTTTTAATCCACTAGGGGTAAACAAACAAATCACATCAAAGTGATGATTATCAAAAACCTCTTTTAAATCAGAACTTACGGAACGATACATATAGGCCATATCATATTGGCAGCCATGCTCTTTTAGCCAATTCACAATTTCATTATCCTGTTGGTTTTCACTACATACATATAAGAAACGTTCATTTCCCTTATGTTTATTTAATACATCAAATAACTTTTTATTAGACCCGTCGGCACCAAAAAACACCTTACGCTTACGGTACATGATAAATTTTTGTAAATAAAGGGCCACAGACTCTGTGATACAGAAATATTTTGTCTCCTGGCTTACATTTACTTTTAACTCATCGCAGGTTCTGAAAAAATGATCAATCGCATTTTTACTTGTAAAAATAACAGCAGAATAATTAGGGATTTCGATTTTAGATTTCCTAAACTCTTTGGAAGGAATAGAAACCAATTGAATAAGCGGATGAAAATGCAAATCCACTTTATATTTACTAGCCAAGTCGAAATAAGGAGATCTTTCGCTCTCTGGTTTAGCTTGAGAAATTAGAACTTTTTTAATGGACTTACTAGTCGCCGTCTTTTTATCTACACTTATTGCTTTTGCCATTTTACACACTTTTCTTTTTAAAATGTTCCTCCCAAAAATTGAACAATAAACTTGTACAAAATTAATAGGGGGAGTATTTCGAAAGCACAAAGGTATAGAAAAAAATGAAAGGAAGATATATGTAATTTGCTCCTAACAGATGTTAAGGTAAATAGGTACCTATAAAGAAATAATAATACGGTCAAAATGGCCCCGGCACCTATGGCAATGGAGTAAAATACAGGCTTAGAAAAGGCCAACATCAATACAAATGGGATTAATAAAATACCCAATACTTTATTAATCATAAATACTACGAAAATATATGTATTTACCAATTCTCGTGCATTAAAAACGTACCCCATTAATTGCAAACAAATAAATTTTCCTAAATAAAGCAAGGTAAAAAATATACAAATATACAATAGAACCAGCCAGAATGAAATGGGCAACAAGTGGTTATTGAAAATAAGTAAGGTAGCCATTAAAGAGAAACTTAACACAAATCCAATATTGCTTATTAAAGAAGCAAAACTATTTTGTACAAGCTGTTCTCTATTTTGAATCTCTCTAATAGAAGACTGCGAAAACTGACCAAATAATTTAAGAAAGTACTGGGGATACAAATTATTGATGAGCCCATACAATAAAAGCAATCCAATAATTAAGTAAAAAAGCAAATCTTTATCTGGGATCGCAAATCGTTGTTCAATTTTAAAAATGGCGGGCAGGTCTTTTGACTGTACTACTTTTTTTATGTAAAGTTGATAACCCGTTTTCTTATCGGAAAAATAGTTCTTGTAGGCTTTGAAAATATCAAAACTAGAGTCGCTAGTTTTTGCATTTAATTTTTGAAAATACCAAGCGTCTGCCTTAAGATAAGAAGAAGGCAAAACTGGAATATACTTAATAAAAATCGTGTC
>Ga0209107_10001063_pt1 | contig 15419 bp, 16 predicted proteins | sample LakErihyJuly2011_2_FD_187460 | JGI IMG/M metagenome (GOLD analysis project Ga0209107, IMG submission 187460) | Freshwater microbial communities from dead zone in Lake Erie, Canada - CCB hypolimnion July 2011 (SPAdes) (version 2) | ecosystem: Environmental > Aquatic > Freshwater > Lentic >... | reverse complement strand
GCAGCCAGCATAACTCGGTGGCACAATCTTCCCAAGGGGCGTTCCCACGCGGCCCCCGACCCTCTCGTCACAGGAGACCCTGCAGATGACCGGATTTTTGTTGCGCGCGGTGATCGCGGCCTTCGGTTTATGGCTCGCTTCGACCTGGGTGGAGGGGATCACGCTCCGCGATCCGATGACGCTGCTGATCTCGGCGCTGTTGCTCGGGATCGTCAACGCCTTCGTGCGCCCGATCGCGGTGGTGCTCACTTTCCCGATCACGATGGTCACCCTCGGGTTGTTCCTGCTGGTGGTGAATGCTGGAATGCTGCTGTTGGTGGCCAAGATCATTCCGGGTTTCGACATCGCCGGGTTCTGGCCGGCGTTTTGGGCTGCGGTGATCATCTCGATCACTGGCTGGATCGGCTCGTGGCTGATCGGCTCCAAGGGGCTCGATCGACTGACCGGTCGCTGAGCGGCTGCGCGCAGTGAGCCCATCGCGTGCACGATCCTCGATATCCGCAGTGGCGATGGTCGCGGCTTGGTTCTTCACGACGGCAGCCGCCGCCAGCGACCTGACCTTCACAGGCTACGCACGCAGCCGCGAGGACGGGCGTCTGCTGTACATCGAGTCGCACCATGTGCACCGCGCCGGAGAGGTCGGTGAGTCGCGCATCGTCCTCTACCGCTGCGCAACGGGCGGCGCGGCGTTCGCACGCAAACAGCTCGACTACGGGAAGGTGCGCGAAGAGCCGGAGTTCAGCTTCATCGACGCCCGCAGCGGTTACGCCGAGGGTCTGCGGCGTACTGCCGCGGGACTGCGTGTCTATCAACAAGAGAACACCGCCGCGAAGCGCCGCGAGGCGGCGGTGCCGGCGGGTACGGCCATCGTGGCGGACGCCGGGTTCGACGAGTTCGTCCGCAAGCACTGGGCCGAGCTCGAGGCCGCGAAGACGGTGCAGTTCCCGTTCCTGATCCCGAGCCGGCTCGGCCACCTGCCGTTTAAGGTGCGCAAGCAGAACGAGGCCACGGTCGATGGCGCCACCTCGAGCGTCATCCGGCTGACCCTCTCGGGGGTGTTCGGGCTGTTCCTGCCGTTCATCGAAGTGTCGTACCGCAAGGCCGACAAAGTGCTGTTGCGCTACGAGGGCTTGACGAACATCCGCGATGACGATGGCAAGAACCTGGTGGCGGTGATCCGCTTCCCGCAGGCAGAACGCCGCACGGTTGCGGATGTGGGGCTCGAACGGCTGCGCGTGGAGCCTTTGGTCATGCGTTGCCCGCCCGCGGCCAGTTGACCATCGTCATGCCGGCCAGGATCACCGCCACGCCGCCGAGCTGCGTGGGGGTGAGTCGTTCATCGAGGATCCACCAGCCGAGCAGCGCCGCGAGCGCCGGCGTCACGAGGCCGAAACTGCCGGTCTGAGCGGGCGTCGCATGCACCGAGAGCCAAGCATAGGCCGTGTAGGCGATGCAGGAGCTCATCACGATCATCCAGGCGAGTGCGGCCAGACCGCTAGGGTCCCAGCTCCAGCGTGCCGTCTCGCCGGTGATCAACGCCGGGATCAACAGCATCGCTCCGCCGCAGAGCATCTGCAGGGCGGTGAAGCTCATCAGGTCGAGGCGGGACGCCGCGTTGCGTTGATAGATGGTGCCCGCCGCCCAGCCTGTGCAGCCGATCAGGATCGCTGCGATCGCCCAACCGTGCAGCACCGAGTTCGAGGGGTCTCCCTCGCGCGGCAAGATCACGAGCAGGATGCCAGCGACACCGAAGAGCAAGCCGGCGAGTACCCGCCGCGTCAGTGGATGCGCGCGCGGACCGAGTGTACCGAGCAGCGCGATCAGGAAGGGTGAGGAAACATTGAGCAGCGCCGCCTCGTTGGACGCCACATGCTGGAGGCCCCAAACATTGAGTCCGTTGGAGACCAGGACGCAGAGCGCGCCGACGGTCAAAAGCGAACGCCATCCCGCGGCGTCGATCCTCGGCAGCAGTGGTTCGCCGCGCCGTTTTGCGACCATGCGCGCCACGATGAGCAAGAGCAGACCACCGATGACGAACCGCAGGCTCCCGAACAGGAAGGGCGGCAGCGAGCCGACGCCGATCTTGGTCACGAGAAAAGACGCGCTCCAGACAACATAGACCGTACCGAGGCAGAGGATCAGCCTCGTGCGATGAGCGGTGGCGGTGCTCAACGTGTGGTCGAGCCACCACGGACGTCGTCGGGGTCGCGTCCGGATGCGCTGCGCCACAGCAGTAGCGCAAGACCGGCGACGACCAGCAGCCCGAGCCATTCGCCGAAGCGCAGGGCCTCGGGCAGCGCGAGCACTTCGGCGCTGCCAGAGCTGACGATGGGGATAGCGATCGCGATACCCATCAAGGCTTCGCCGGTGATCATGCCCGCCGCGAACAGCAAGCCCTTACGGTGGTGCCGCTCGAGCGCTGCCGCATCGGCGCCGCGGCGCTTGAGGTGACGGTCCACCAGATGGTGCAGCAGTCCGCCCAAGAAGATCGGCGTCATGAGTTCGAGCGGCAAGTAGATGCCGACGGCGACGGCGAGCACAGGCGTGCGGAACGACGCGCCGCGCGCCTTGAGGATCTCATCGAGCGTGATGATCGCGATGCCGATCAGGGCGCCGATGGCGATCATGTCCCACGGCAGTTCGCCGCCGAACATGCCCTTCGAGACTGCGGCCATCAGCGTCGCCTGCGGTGCGGCGAGCGGGTTGGGCTTGGCTTCGGTGGCGATGCCGATGCCGTAGGCATCGGCGAGCAGGTTCAGCACCGGTGCCATGACGAGCGCGCTGCTCACGGCGCCGATGGCCAGCATCACCTGCTGGCGCCAAGGCGTCGCGCCGACGATGTAGCCGCACTTGAGGTCCTGCAGGTTGTCGCCGGCGATGCAGGCGGCGCAGCAGACCACGGCGCCGATCATCACCGCCGCGACCGGGCCGATCTCGCTGTCCGGCCCCATCATGAGCAGTAGCATCACCGCCGAGAACAGGATGGTGGCGATGGTGATGCCCGATACCGGGTTGTTCGAGGAGCCGACGAGGCCCGCCATGTAGGCCGACACCGAGCAGAACAAGAACCCTGCGACGATCATGATGATCGTCATCGGCAAGCTGACGGCCAGCGTGCCGACGATGACCTGATAGAGCGCGAGCAGCGGCAGCGTGAAGAGGACGATGCCGACCAGCACCCATTTCATGGGCAGGTCCTCTTCGGTGTGGACGACCACGGCGCCGGCTGCGCTGGCGCGCGCGGCTGCGAGCCCGCTGCGGATGCCCGAGAGCAGGGAGTGGCGCAGTGACACGAGCGCCCAGATGCCGCCGACCAGCATCGCACCGACGCCGAGGTAGCGGATCTGTTTGGACCAGACGGTGTTCGCGATGTCCTCCGCCGTGAGACCGGCGGTCGCTTGCATCAGCTCGGCGTTGCCTGGCAGCACATTGGCGACATAGAACGGGATCGCGATGTTCCAGGAGATCATCGCGCCGGCGAGCACCACGATGCCGATGTTGAGACCGACGATGTAGCCGACGCCGAGCAGTGCTGGCGAGAGGTTGGTACCGAAGTAGGCGAGGTACTTGCCGAAGAACCCTGCGCTTGCAGCGGTGTCGGGGATCAGGCGCAGGCCGCTACCGGCGGCGAGTTTCGCGAGCGCGCCACCGAGCGCTGCAACGCCGAGGATGCGGATCCCTTGCGCCGGGTTCTCGCCGGCTTTCAGCACCTCTGCGGCAGCCTGACCTTCCGGGAACGCGAGCTTCTGCTCGACGATCAGTGCGCGGCGCAGCGGCACCGAGAACAGTACGCCAAGGATGCCGCCGAGACCTGCGATCGCCAGCACCCAGGCGTACTGGAAGTCCTGCCAATAGCCGAGGATGACGAGTGCGGGGATGGTGAAAATCACGCCCGAGGCGATCGAGGAGCCTGCAGAGGCGCCGGTCTGCACGATGTTGTTCTCGAGGATGCCGGCACCGCCGAGCGCGCCGAGCACCGCCATCGAGACCACTGCCGCTGGGATAGCCGAGGCGATGGTCATGCCGGCGAAGAGGCCGAGGTAGGTGTTGGCCGCTGCAAGGACCATCGCCAGCACGATAGCGAGTGCGACCGCGCGGAAAGTGAGCTGCGGCGGCAGCGCGCCGGAGACTCCGTCCGGCGCGGCGCTCACTTCACGCCACCCATCCAGCGTTTGACCACGGGGCTGAGGAGGAACAACACCACCGCCGCGACCATGCCGAACCAGAAGATATCGAGATACTGGCTCGGCATCGCGCTGACGTTGTCGGCGTCGAATTCGCCGGCGATCTTGCCGGCGACCAGGTTGCCGAGCGAGACGGCGAGGAACCAGATGCCGAGGCTCTGGCCAACGAAGCGATGCGGTACGAGCTTGGTCACCGACGACAGGCCGACCGGCGACAGGCAGAGTTCACCGAAGGTGTGGAACAGGTAGGTGAGCACCAGCCAGTACGCGGCGGCAGGCAGACCGTCGGCGACGACGCGGGCGGCGAGGAACATCATGAGGAAGCCGATCGCCATGCCGATGAGACCGAGGGCGAACTTGACCGGCGTGGAGGGATCGAGGTTGCGCCTTGCGAGGTTGACCCAGATCGCCGAGAACACCGGCGCGAAGATGACGATGAAGATCGCGTTGAGCGATTGGAACCAACCTGCCGGGAGGGTGAACGCACCGACCACGCGGTCGGTGTAGCGCTCGGCGAACAGGTTCAGCGAGGAGCCGGCCTGCTCGAAGCCCGACCAGAAGAGCGCACAGGCGACGAACAGCACGATCAGCGCCAGCACGCGCTTCTGCTCGACGCCGTCGAGACCGGCGAAGAACAGCAGATAGGCGAAGTAGAGCGCGGCCATGCCGACGATCACGAAGATGCCGTAGGCCTGCAGTTCGATCGGTGAGACCTGAACGATGCCGAGGAAGGGCAGCGCGATCAGCACGCCGAGGATCGCCGAGCCGATCCAGAGGTTGCGCCAGGCGCCGCTGAGGTCGGTGCCGACCGCCACATGCGGTCTTGCACCGGCGCCGCCGAGGTGCTGGCGGGTCACGAGGAATTGCGCGACGCCGAGCGCCATGCCGATGCCAGCCGCCATGAAGCCGACGCGCCAGCCGTAGACCTGCGCGAGCCAGGCGGTGATCAGCGGTCCGATGAACGCACCGATGTTGATGCCCATGTAGAAGATCGTGAAGCCGGCATCGCGGCGACCGCCGCCCTCTGGATAGAGGTCCGCCACCAGCGCCGAGATGTTCGGCTTGAGCAGGCCGACACCCAGGATGATGACGATGAGACCGAGATAAAACATCGACGCATTCGGCGACAGCCACAGGCCGAAACTGCCGAGCGAGATGAGGATGCCGCCGTACAGCACGGCTTTCTGGGCGCCGATCAGCCGGTCGGCGATCCAGCCGCCAGGCAGCGCGACGATGTAGACCGCGGCGGTGTAGAGCCCATAGATGGCGGTGGCCGTCTTGTCGTCGAGACCGAGGCCGCCGCGGGCGATCGCATCGACCAGGAACAGCACCAGCAGGGCGCGCATGCCGTAGAAGCTGAAACGCTCCCACATCTCGGTGAAGAACAGCGTGGCGAGGCCGCGCGGATGGCCGAAGAAGTTCGTGCCGGTAGAGTCGCTCATGTCAGTCCCCCCGATGGGCCCACCCTGCAACGGGCTTAGGCCGATGATCGCCGAGTGTGCGCGATGCGACTGGTCGGGGGCAAGGCATCGCGCCGAAGATATCGCGGCTGCCGGACCGTGGGGGTCAGGTTCCTACAGCGCTTGCGTCATCGCGGCGCAGGCGGTTCATCAGGCGCGCCATCACCAGTCCGCCCTCATAGAGCAGGTACATGGGGATGGCCATGATGGTCTGCGAGATCGCATCCGGCGGTGTGAGCAAGGCTGCGACGACGAAGATGCCGATCAGCACATAGCCGCGCGATTCAGCGAGTTTTTCGACCCCTACCAAGCCCGTCAGCACCAGCAGCACGACCACCACCGGCACTTCGAACGCGAGACCGAAGCAGAGGAACATCGTCAGCACGAAATCCATGTAGCTGTTGATGTCGGTCATCATGCGTACGCCTTGCGGCGTGGTGTTGGTGAAGAACTGGAACATCACCGGGAACACCACGTAGTACGCGAACACCACGCCGGCGTAGAACAGCAGGATCGAGGACACCAAAAGCGGCAGTGCGAAGCGTTTCTCGCGGAGGTAGAGGCCGGGCGCGACGAACGCCCACAGCTGGTAGAGGACGTAGGGAATGGCGATGAACAGCGCCACGAAGAACGCCAGCTTGAAGGGTGTCATGAACGGCGAGATGACGCTGGTGGCGATCAGCGACGAACCTTCGGGCAGCTGCGCGATCAGGGGTTGCGCGACCAGCGTGAACAGTTCGTTGGCGAAAAACGCCAGCGGCACGAATACGATGATCACCGCGATCAGTGCACGCAGCAGCCGGTCGCGCAGCTCGAGCAGGTGCGAGATCAGCGTGCCTTCCGCGAGCGGTTCCTCGGTGGGCGCGTCAGGGTCGCGGGTCATCGGGGGTGCTTTGCCGGACAGGGTCGTCGGTTGAGGTCGGGGTCGAGGTCGGAGGCGGAGGCGGAGGCGGAGGCGGAGCGGGCGGCGGTGGACGCTGGGGTTCGGCAGCCTCGACCTCGAGTTGCTCGCGGAACTGGCGCGCCATGGCGCGCGCCCGACCCATCCAGCGACCCACTTCGGCCACGACCTTGGGCAGCTTCTGCGGTCCGAGCACCAACAGCGCAAGCACCATGATCAGCAGCAATTCGCTGAAGCCGACCTCGAACATCGGGCAGGCACCCGCCGCGCGGGTGCGGATCAGGCCTGTCGGTCGGAGGAGGGACCGCCGTTGCCCGGGTCCGATCGGCCGGGGCTTTGAGCCGCCTTGGCCTGGGTCTCCGGGAACTCGGCGTCGGCGGCTTCCTGCTTGATCTGCCGCACGCTTTCGTCTGCATCGCCGTCGTTCATGCCTTTCTTGAAGCCCTTGACGGCCGCTCCAAGGTCCGCGCCGATGGTGCGCAACTTCTTGGCGCCGAACACCACCAGCACCACGACCAGGATGATCAGCAACTCACGCATTCCGATACCCATGTAGATCCCCTTCTCGATGGCGGCTGGAGGGCAGGCGAAGATTACGACGGATGATAGGGCAAAGTGCCCCCGGGCGGGACTTCCAGCCAAAAGGTTACCGGTCCTTCGTTACACAACGAAACGCGCATGTCCGCCCCGAACCGGCCGGTGGCGACCACAGGGTGGGCTGCCCGCGCCAGGCCGACCAGATGTCCGAACAGTCGCGCCGCTTCGTCTGGCATCGCCGCGGTGGTGAATCCCGGGCGGTTGCCCTTGCGGGTATCGGCGGCAAGGGTGAACTGGGGCACCAGCAGCAGGTCGCCGCCCGTGTTGCTGAGGGACAGGTTCATGCGGCCCTGCGAATCGCCGAAGACCCGGTAGGCGAGCAGGCGTTCGAGTAACCGCCCTGCGGTGCGTTCGTCATCGAGCGGCTGCACCCCGACCAAGACCAGAAGACCCGGCCCGATCGCGCCGATGCGCTCGCCAGCGACATCGACACTGGCGGAGGACACGCGTTGCAGGAGGGCGATCATGCGCAGGCCGTGGTGGAAATTTGGACCGCAAAACCTTAACATCGCTGTCTGCTTTTCGCATGTTTACTGGTGTTCGGGGGTTGTGGTGACGAAGTTCCTTGTTGCGCTGTCCATTGTGGTGGCGTCTTTCGCCCCGTCGGGTCTCGCCCAGTCGACCGGTAACGCCGAGCGCGGCGCAAAACTCGCGTACACCTGCCTCGGATGCCACGCCATCCCGAACTACAAGAACTCCTATCCGAGTTACCGTGTGCCGAAGCTGCGCGGTCAGCACGCGGAGTACCTGGTCCTCGCGTTGCAGGCTTACCGGAACGGCGAGCGCAGCCACGCCACGATGTACGCGAACGCCGCGGGCTGGTCGGACGAGCAGTTCGCCGACATGTCCGCCTTCCTCGCAGGTCCGGTCGTGACGGCTCCGGTCACCGCGAAACCGATCGGCAAGATCCCCGAGGCCGCACAGACCTGCGTCGCCTGCCACGGCACCGACGGCATCGGCATCACGCCGCAATACCCGACCCTTGCCGGCCAACACGCCGATTACCTCGAGCGTGCCCTCACCCACTACAAGAAGGGCGGTCGTCAGAACGCCATCATGAGCGGCTTCGCGGGGCAGCTCTCGGCACGCGACATCAAGTCGATCGCCGCGTACTACGCGGCCCAGCGTCCCAGTCTCGATGCGGTCAAACCGCCCACTCGGCGCTGACCGCAGCCGTCAGGGAGCGTCGCGGAGACGCTCAAGGAAAGTCGCCCGTGTCCGCAGGTCGAAGTCCCGGTTGGACTTCTTGCGGAAGCCATGACCTTCGTCGCGCGCCGCCAGATACCAGACTTCCGCGCCGTTGGCGCGCACCCTCGCCACCAGCTGTTCGCTCTCGGACGCCGGCACCCGCGGATCGTTGAGTCCCTGCACCACCAATAGCGGTTTGCGGATCCCCTCAGCGCGGGTCAGCGGTGAGATCCGCTGCAGGAAGGCGCGCATCGACGGATCGCGCTCGTCGCCGTACTCGACGCGACGTAGCTCGCGGCGGTAGGCCGCAGTGTTGGTGAGAAAGGTCACGAAATTGCTGATGCCGACCACATCGATGCCGCCGCGCAGCCGGTCACCGAAGGCCACCATCGACGCAAGCACCATGTAGCCGCCGTACGAACCGCCGCTCACCACGACCCGCTGCTGATCGAGGTCGGGCTGCGCGGCGATCCAGGTCAGCAAGGCCCCGATGTCGCGCACTGAATCCTCGCGCAGGCGGCCGTTGTCGAGCATCGTGAAGGTCCGGCCGTAGCCGGTGGAGCCGCGCACGTTCGGCTGCACCACCGCGAAGCCCAATTCATTGACGAGGTACTGCGTCCAGGCGCTGTAGCCGGGCCGGGCCTGGCCTTCGGGACCGCCGTGGATGTCGATGACGACCGGATGCGGGCCGGGTCCGCGCGGCCGGTAGACGAAGGCTGGGATGCGCCGCGCGCCGCCCTGTGAGCGGTCCCATGTGGGATAGCGTATGAGCTCCGCGGGCACCATCCGTGCGGGGTCGACCGCCGCGCCTTCGCTCGCGGTCCAGCGCGTGGCCTCGTTGCGCGCGAGATCGAGCACCCACGCATCGCGTGGTGACTGCGCGGATTCGAGCGTCATGCCGAGTTTCGACCCAGCGCGGTCGAAGCGCAGACCGGAGACGATTCCGGCAGGCAGCCCCGCAGGCTCGACGGTGTGCATCGAGCCGAGATCCATCACCGACAGCTTGCCGTAACCATCGATGTTGGTGATGTAGGCGAGCCAGCGACCATCTGGGCTGGGCTCGAAGTCATCGATGTCCCAAGGCACTTCGGTGGTGAGCGCCCGCAGGCTGCCGTCGGCGAGGTCGAGGAAGCGCAGTTGCTGGAATTCGTTGCCCAATTCGGCGGTGAACCAGATGCCGCGTCCATCGGCGCTGAACCGCGCGCTGCCGATGCCGGTGCGCGGCCCGGCCTTGCCGGTCGTGCCGCCGAGCGACAGCAGCCGGAACGCGCCGCTTGCGACATCGGCGATGTAAAGGCGCGCATCGGTCACGGAACTCGTTGCCAGCAACAGCAGCTGCGAACCATCCGGTGACCAATCGACCGGTGACCAGTTCTCGCCTTGCGCGGCGACGGCGAGCCGAGGCGCGGGGCTCTGGGCGGCTGAGGCAGGGGCGGCCGCAGCCATCTCTGCGATATAAATGTCGGTGGCGATGCCGTCACGCGCATTGCCGGCGAAGGCGAGGCGCTGGCCGTCGCGTGACCAGATCGCGCCGCCGTGCCGGGAGCGCCCGTCGGTGAGCAGTGTCAAGCTGCGGTCCTGCGCCCGGTAATGATAGAGCTGCGCGTTCTCGTCACCGCCGCGGTCGCGCGCGAACACGAAGCCGCCGTCCTGCAGAGGGTTCGCGCTCAGTGCGCCCACCGGCTCGGTGCCGAAGGTCAGTTGCTCACGCATACCCATCGGCATCGCCACGCGGTGCGCTTGCTCGACCTCACCGAAGCGTGTCGAGATGAGCAGACTGCCATCGGGGAGAAAATCGCGGAAAGTCGCGCTGCGACCGGTCAACCATGGGTCGAGGGTCTCGAGGACTCGAGGCGGATGCGGCGGCACCCCTTCGAGCACTAGATTTCCGCGCTCGATACGGGGCGGCGGTGTAGCCGACACGGTCGCCGATGCAAGTAAAGCGACGAGGACGGCGAGCAGCGGCGCGACGGTGCGGTGGGGCATGGGGAGTCTCCGGGCAGGGCCAAGGTCGATTGCCTTAGAATCATACCGCTTGGCGGTCCGCCGGCAGACTTTGGAGCGTCCATGGACGACACGCGATATGACGATGGCATACACACCATCGACACCCACTATCTACGCCCCTCGTTCGATGCGGCGCATCTCGTGGTCCAGGACGGACGGGCGGCCTTCATCGATTGCGGTACCGCGCATTCGGTGCCGCACCTATTGGCCGCACTCACCACCCACGGGCTCGCGCCGACGGCGGTCGACTGGCTGCTGCTCACCCATGTCCATCTCGATCATGCCGGTGGGGCGGGACAGTTGCTGCAAGCGTTGCCGAACGCGCGTTTGGCGGTGCATCCGCGCGGCGCGCCGCACATGATCGACCCGCGCAAGCTGATCGATGCCTCGATCGCGGTGTACGGTGCGGAGGACTATGCCCGGCTCTATGGTGACCTGCTGCCCATCGATGGCGCGCGCGTGTCATCCACAGCCGACGGTGAGCGCTTGGCGCTCGGCAGCCGTACGATCGAGGTGGTGCACACACCCGGCCATGCGCTGCATCACCAAGCCTATCTCGATCATGCCGCGCAGGTCATTTTCACCGGGGACACCTTCGGGCTCGCCTATCCGCCGCTCGCGGTGCAGGGTCGGCCGTTTGCGCTGCCGACCACCAGCCCCACGCAGTTCGACCCGCAGCAACTAATCGCCTCCATCCGTCGAGTCGTGGCGCTCGCCCCGCGTGCGGCCTACCTCACCCACTATGGACGCATCAGCGACATCGCACGCGTCGGCGATGACCTCGTGCGTATGGTCCAGCGTTTCACCGACGCGGCGCTGGCGGTGGCGGATATGACTTCGTCAGGCGAGGCCCGCGATGCGCTGCGATCGGCGCTGCGCGCCATCGTGCTCGCGGAATGGCGGCGCTTCGGCGCCACGGGTCCGGAGTCGCTGCTCGATGAGTGGGCGGGGCTCGATTTCGACCTCAACGCCGACGGCCTTTTGGCCTGGTGCGCGCGTCGCGCGCGTTGACCCACACGCGGACCGCATCAGAGGGAGACAGCAGATGAGCAACACGTTCAAAGGGTTCCGCATCCACGAGACCGACGGCAAAATCGTCGCGCGCATGGAATCGTTGACGATCGACGACCTCGCGCCTGGCGAGGTCGTGGTGCGCGTGCAGTACTCCGACATTAATTATAAGGACGCGCTCGCTGCGACCGGCGCTGGCCGCATCCTGCGCAAGTACCCGTTGGTCGGCGGTATCGACCTTGCGGGCGTGGTCGAATCCTCGACCGATGTGCGCTACCGCCCGGGCGATGCGGTGCTCGCGACCGGTTGCGGGCTCTCCGAGGCGCACGATGGCGGCTATGCCGAGTTCGCGCGGCTCAAGGGCGAGTGGGTGATCCCGATGCCGCCTGGCCTCGATGCCTACACGGCGATGTCGCTCGGCACCGCAGGTTTCACCGCTGCGCTCGCCATCCACCGCATGGAGCACAACGGTCAGGCGCCGCAGAACGGTCCGGTGGTCGTGACCGGTGCTACCGGGGGCGTCGGCAGCATCGCCATCGACATGCTCGCCGGGCGCGGCTACCAGGTCATCGCCGTCACCGGCAAGGTGGGTTCGGTGGATTACCTGCGGGCGCTCGGTGCGGCGCAGGTGTTGCTGCGCGGCGAGGTCGATCACGGCAAGCGCCCGCTCGAGGCCGCACGATACGCCGGCGCGATCGACAACGTCGGCGGCGACACGCTCACCTGGTTGACCCGCACGGTCGACAACTGGGGCAACATCGCGAGCGTCGGTCTCACCTCGGGTGCCGAACTGCGCACCACCGTGATGCCGTTCATCATCCGCGGTGTCAACTTGCTCGGCATCAACTCCGCGGCGACGTTGCGGCCGATGCGGCTCGTGGTCTGGAACCGCATCGCCACCGACCTGAAGCCGCGCCACCTCGATCGCATCGTGACCCGCACCCTCGGTTTCGACGAACTGCCTGGGGCGTTCCAAGCCTATCTCGACGGCACCGTCACCGGTCGCACGGTAGTGAAGATTGGCGCGGGCGCGTGAGCGGACCGCAGCAGCTCATCGAAGGCGCGGCGCGCCTTGGCGTGGCGCTCGAAGCCGAGCAGGCCGCGACGATGTTGCGCTTGCTCGAGGAGCTCGCTCGCTGGAACCGTAGCTACAACCTCACCGCCGTCACCACGCCCGCCGAGATGCTGACGCATCACCTCCTCGACAGCCTGTCGGTGAGCGGCCACCTGGTCGGTTCGCGGATCGCCGATGTGGGTACGGGGGCGGGATTTCCCGGGTTGCCGCTCGCAGTGGTGCACCCGCAGCGGCATTTCACGCTCATCGATTCCAACGGCAAGAAGGTTCGGTTCGTAGCCCATGCGGTGCGCACGCTCGGTCTGCCGAATGTCGAGGCGCTGCAGGCCCGAGCCGGCGAGTGGCGACCCCCAGCACCGTTCGATACGGTGGTGGCGCGGGCCTTTGCGCCCTTGCCCGCACTGCTGCGTCAGGTCGCCGCGTTGTGCGGTCCCGCGACCCGTGTGCTCGCCATGAAAGGGCGGCGCGATCCCGCAGAGCGCGCCGCGCTGCCCGCCGGATGGCAGATCGAAGCGGATCTCGATATCGAGGTGCCGGGCCTCGACGCCGAACGGCACATCCTCTTGCTCCGGCTCTTGCTCCGGCCACCGAGCGGGTAGACTGCGGTCATGGCCCGAGTGATCGCTATCGCCAACCAGAAGGGCGGGGTGGGCAAGACCACCACCGCTGTAAACCTCGCTGCGTCGCTCGCGATGATGCGTCGGCGTGTCTTGCTCATCGATCTCGATCCGCAGGGCAACGCCACCGTGGGCTGCGGCGTGGAGAAATCCTCCCTAGTCTGTACGGTCGGCGATGTCCTGGTCGGCGATTGTCGTTTCACGGAGGCCCGGCTCGAGATCGCCGAGCCGCCGATGGCGCTGTTGCCCGCCAACCAGGACCTGGTGGCCGCCGAGGTGCAGTTGCTGTCGATGCCGGCAGGTCGCGAGGCACGGTTGCGCGAGGCGCTCGCGCCGGTGCGCAACAGCTATGATTTCGTGTTCATCGATTGTCCGCCTTCGCTCAATCTTTTGACCGTGAATGCGCTGGTCGCTGCCGACAGCGTGCTGGTGCCCATGCAGTGCGAGTACTACGCGCTCGAGGGATTGACCGCCCTCATGTCCACCATCGAGCAGATCCGCGTCGCTGCCAACTCCGCGCTCGAGATCGAAGGCGTGCTGCGAACCATGTACGACCCGCGGAATAACCTCACTAACGAAGTCAGCGATCAGTTGATCGCGTTTTTCGGCGACAAAGTGTTCCGTACCATCGTGCCGCGCAATGTGCGGCTCGCCGAGGCGCCGTCGTTCGGCAAACCGGCGCTTCTTCACGACAAGGAATCACGCGGCGCACTCGCCTACCTCGCGCTCGCCGGCGAGATGGTCCGTCGCGGCGATGCGCCGTTGCCCGCACCGCCGAGCGCGCTGCTGTCGGACAGCGCGCCGTCGGGCGCCTGATCGACCCATGATCCTCGAGCCGCGCACCGCGGCGCCCGGCGCGCTGCTGCGCTGGGTGCGGCAGGCGTTGCAGCTGTTGTGGCGCGGTTTCGGCTTCTGGGTCGGCCTGGTGCTGCTCATGTGCCTGTGGCTCTCGGTGGCGCACCGCTTCCCCCTGCTCGCCGGCCTGCTCGCTTTCGGTACGCTGCTCGCTTGCATCCTCATCGCGGCCCGGCTCGATCGCACGGGACCGCTGCGGATCGGCGAGGCGTTCGCGATGCTGCGCAGCCACGCGCGGGTGCTGCTGTCGTACACCGCCGGGGTCGTGGCGGTGGGTGCAGTCGTGTGGGCCGTCCTGCTCGCACGGCCCGGTGTCGAGTGGTGGAACATCCTCTACACCTCCCGGAATGCGGTGGACGTGTTGTCGAGCGACGGCTTCACAGCGCTGCGGCAGATCTTCGTCTACCCCGCGTTCGCGCTCGGCCTGAGCTATTTCGGGTTCAACATCCCGGGCGTCACCTCCTTCTTCCAGTTCCCTTGCATGACACTGCTCGGCTTACCCTTTCGTGACGCTTGGCGCGTGGGCGCGGCCGGTCAGGTCCGCAATCTCGGACCGCTGCTCGGCGTCGGGCTGTTGTTCGTCGTGCTGCCGGTGATCTGCGGCGTAGGGTTGCCATTCCTGGTCCCCGTGCTGTACTGCTTCTTCGGCGCGCTCTGCTACGTGTCGTTCCGCGAAATCTATCTCGGCATCTCGGAGAACCGCCCAACGGTGCCGGCCATGGCGCCGGTCGCCGTGGCGGCGCGCCAGAGTCCGCTATCATCGCGGCCATGAACCCCAAAAAGCCCAGCCTCGGTCGCGGTCTCGAAGCCCTGCTCGGTCAGGCGAACGCGCGCCGTCCAGCGCCCGCTCCGACCGGTGTCGCGGCTGATGCCCCGCTCCCCGCCCGAGACGAACTCGTGAGCCTGCCGCTCGATGTGCTGCAACGGGGTCGTTACCAGCCCCGCGTCGACATGCGTCCTGAGACCCTCGAGGCGCTCGCCCAATCGATCAAGGCGCAGGGCGTGGTGCAGCCGATCGTGGTGCGCCCCATCGAGATGCCCGGTGCAGCGCCATCGGCTGCTGGGGCGCCCGGCCAGCGCTACGAGATCATCGCGGGTGAGCGCCGTTGGCGGGCCGCCCAGATCGCCGGTCTGCCGGACATCCCCGCCGTGGTGCGTCGGGTGCCGGACGAGGGCGCCATCGCGATGGCGCTCATCGAGAACATCCAGCGCGAGGATCTCAACCCCATGGAAGAGGCCCGCGCCCTCGACCGCCTGATCCGGGAGTTCCAGGTCACCCATCAGGAAGCGGCCGATGCGGTCGGCCGGTCCCGCGCGGCCGTCAGCAACTTGCTGCGGCTGTTGGATTTGGCCCCGGAAGTTGCCGAGTGGGTCGACCGTCGGGAGCTCGAGATGGGACACGCCCGCGCCCTGCTGGGCCTGTCTGAGCAGCGCCAGCAGGTTGAAGTGGCAAGATTGGTCTGTAAAAAATCACTATCAGTCAGAGAAACCGAAGCATTGGTTCGCCGGCTGACCAATTCAGCG
>Ga0209107_10001062_pt1 | contig 15430 bp, 27 predicted proteins | sample LakErihyJuly2011_2_FD_187460 | JGI IMG/M metagenome (GOLD analysis project Ga0209107, IMG submission 187460) | Freshwater microbial communities from dead zone in Lake Erie, Canada - CCB hypolimnion July 2011 (SPAdes) (version 2) | ecosystem: Environmental > Aquatic > Freshwater > Lentic >... | reverse complement strand
AAGCCAGTAAACTAGAACAAGAACCATTTCCATTTTAAACTAACTAGAAAGGGAGCCGATGAGAACTCTAGTACGTTCAGTAGGACGAGCCTCTATCGGAGGGGAACCCCTTCCTAGTTCGTTTAAGGCATTTGAAGCGAACAAGATTATCATACGTCGTTCAGAAGTTTCAATGTTTGCGGGCGCACCTGGGGCGGGTAAATCAACACTAGCCCTAGCGCTTGCACTCAAAACCAATGTGCCAACATTGTACATATCTGCGGATACCAATGCACACACAATGGCTATGCGTTTAGCATCTATGATTTCGGGGAAGAGTCAGTCAGATGTTGAACAGAAACTTAATACTGATGTTGGTTGGACGAAAGCAGTCCTCCAAAAAGGAAGTCATATAGTCTGGTCGTTTGAATCATCACCTACGTTAGAAGACATCGATGAGGAAGTCCAAGCGTTTGAAGAGTTGTGGGGCTGTAGTCCACACCTAATCGTCTTGGACAACCTTATGGATGTTGCAACAGATGGAGGCGAAGAATTTGCCTCTATGAGAGCAATTATGAAGGAGTTGAAGTACCTTGCGAGAGCGACTAACGCTGCAATTGTGGTTTTACATCATACTTCGGAGGCAGTTCCTGGCAATCCTTGCCAGCCAAGAAGCGCCATCCAAGGTAAAGTATCCCAACTCCCTGCTCTCATTTGTACGCTCGGCACAGTTGGCACATCAATGGGCGTGGCATCAGTCAAAAATCGCTATGGAAGAGCCGACGCGAACGGAACGCTTATGACTTGGCTAGCATTTAATCCAGAATATATGTACATCGACGACATTCCAGAGAACGCGTGACAACTAGAAAGAGCCATAAGGCTCGGGGAGCAACTTATGAAACAGACATCAAAGATTATTTTAGAGGACTTGGATACGACGCTGAACGACTTGCTCGCAGAGGTAGCAAAGATGAGGGCGACGTTGTCGTCCGCGCAGACTTCATTAACGCGTCTATCGGCATCCTTGAATGCAAAGCCCCAGGGGCAGGCAACGCTATTGACCTCAGCGGTTGGACGAAAGAGGCTCAAACAGAAGCAAGAAATTATTCGGAAGCAAGAGCGCTCAAGCAAGAAATGGTTCTTCCTGCAGTCGTTATCAAAGCCAGAGGAAAGTCGATAGCAGATTCATATCTAGTGTTAAGGTTGGGCGATGTATTTGGTGGATGATTTACCAGACATAGTGTCGGTGCTCAAGCACTACGGCGCTAACATTAACAGAACAAGCGGACAAGTAAACGTCAAGTGTCCGTTCCATAATGACTCTCACGCAAGTGCAAGTTTCAATACAAGACAGAACATTTTTAATTGCTTCGCGTGTGGTATGCAAGGCAATAGCATTCAAATAATTGCAAAGAAAGAAGGGTGTGATATACGTGAAGCAAAGTCTATCGCAGAAGGAATTACTGGGGAGGGCAACTCACAAGTACGCGGGAAGCATCTCTCTGGCGGAAGATTACCTCGTAAGTCGGGGAATAACGCGGGAAGTAGCACGTCAGGCGCGATTAGGCGTAGTAGAGGAGCCTGAACCTGGACACGAACAGTACATTGGACGGCTCAGCATTCCGTACATCACGAAGACTGGTGTTGTTGATTTGCGCTTCCGCTCTCTTAACCCTGCTGTTGAACCCAAGTATATGGGTATGGTTGGTGTTGATACCAGGATGTACAACGTACTTGACATTGAGTATGCTGGCGACTGGATTGGCATCTGCGAAGGGGAACTTGACGCTCTCACTATGTCGAAGTTGGTGGGAATACCTTGCGTTGGTGTTCCTGGAGCGAATTCTTGGAAAAAACACTACACCAGACTTCTCGCGGACTTTGAGCGTGTATTCGTCTTCGCAGACGGAGATGCCCCAGGAAGAGAGTTCGCCGCGAGTTTATCCAGAGAGTTACCAGTCACAACCGTATCATTTGGGGATGGAGAAGATGTCAATTCTATCTACGTCAAACACGGAGCACAATACATCAGAGAAAAAATGGGGTTAAACGTTGATTGAAATTCCTAAGTGCAATGTATGTGGCACAGAATTTGATAATATCTTTGAAGCAGTAAGCCATCTTACGGAGGACGACGACGAAGTCTTTGAGCCCATCTTCCAACTGCCCAGCGGTTACGCGTTGATGCTCGGCTCACTACTAGAAGAACTGTATCACCACGCAAATGAGCCAGATATTATTCGTAGCGTCACAGAGATTACGTACGCTACACTTTACGCAGCACAATCAGATGTAGTCAAGATGAAAGATTTAGTGCAGGAAGCAATCATCAATCAGCATATGTCTACTATAGATAAAGAATTAAAACAACTACTAGAGGAGAACAGAAATGAAGATTGATGAACACGTAGAAGATACGGTTCAAGAGTTGGCTGACTTGCTTATCAGCAAGCATCACGATTACGGCCCAAAGAACATTTCTCAAAGTCCAGGCGGTCCGCTCAACGGGTTGCGTGTACGTATGTGGGATAAGTTTGCTCGTATCAACAACTTAATAGACAATGATGCAGACCCAGAACACGAATCACTAGAAGACTCGTTCAAAGATATGGCTAACTATGCAATCATCGGATTGCTAGTATTAAGAGGACAATGGGATAACGAATGAAAATATTTGGACCTTACAAGGGAAGCAAGCAAAACGGCGGTCGTCCAATCTACGTGTTCAAGCGTAAGAAGAAAGACGGAACCACTGTTACTACATCTAGCAACAAGGCTCGCATTGATTACGAGAAGGCCACAGGCAAGACCCTACCTAGGGACTCAGAGGTAGACCATAAGAATAACAAGGGTCGTGATGGTGACGACCGCATTTCTAACCTTCGTGTTCTTAACAAGAGTGAGAACGTTGCCAACGAGAACAAGCGTCGCGCAGTAAAGAAGACCGTAAAGAAAGTCGTCAAAAAGACTACTAAGAAAGCGGTTAAAAAGAAATAATGAAAACTATAGTTTGCGTGTCCGATTTACAGGTACCTTACCACGATAAGAGAGCCGTTGCTAACCTTGCTGCTTTCATTAAGGCTTACAAGCCAACCGAAGTAGTATCCGTTGGTGATGAAATGGATATGCAGACTATTTCAAAATGGTCAAAGGGGACTCCCCTAGAATATGAGCGTTCTATCGGACGGGATAGAGACGAAACAACTCGGGTGCTCGAGTCGCTCAAGGTCAAGCATATCATTCGGTCGAACCACACCGACCGTTTGTATAACACAGTTATGATGCGTGCTCCTGGGTTGCTCGGGTTACCCGAGTTGGACTTGCCACAGTTCTTGCGCCTACCAGAAATCGGTGCTACATACCACGAAAAGCCTTACGAATTGGCTCCTAACTGGTTGCTTATGCACGGTGATGAAGGCTCTATGAAGTCAATAGGCGGGCTTACAGCCCTTGGTTTGGCTATGCGTACGGGTAAGTCTGTAGTGTGTGGACACACGCACCGTATGGGTCTATCACATCACACCCAATCTCACGGCACATCTGCACCTCAAACCGTGTGGGGTATGGAAGTTGGAAACCTTATGCGCTACAAGGACGCCAAGTACATCAAGGGCGGTCTGTTTACGTGGCAACAGGGCTTCGGTATGCTATATGTTGACGGTCGCACGGTAGTGCCAGTCACAATCCCAATCGCTAAAGATGGGTCGTTCATTGTAGAGGGCAAGGTGTGGGGACGATGAAATGGGAACGTATTGAGCCGTGGGATTACATTGTATCTCACGTAGCAGATGAGTATCAGAAGAAGTTTAGTATGGTTGACCGTGAGGATATTCGTCAGTCGCTTTATGAATGGTTTGTGTCGCACCCAATGAAGTTGACTGAGTGGGAAGGCTTGGGAAAGAAGTCTGCCCAGAATTTATTGTACCGTTCACTCCGCAACCAAGCCCTAGACTATTGCCAAATATGGAAGGCCAAGACACTCGGCTACGAAGTATCAGATTTATATTTCTACGACGCTGCTGTTGTCGAGGCGATACTGCCAGCGATATTGCTTGGTGACGTGACCGAGGCTCCTAAGTTAAATCTTGGTATGCCTGGAAAGCCGTCTGCTCCCGCTGAAGGTGGCAATCTAATGGCTATGATGGCTGAAGTTAAGGCTGGATTTATAAAGTTAAGTGACGAAGATAAGAATATTTTATACAAGAAACACGCTAACTCAATGACCTATGGTGCGATAGCAGAAGAACTTGAATTGCCTAGTGATGATGCTGCCAGAATGCGCCATAAGCGTGCAATCAAAAGACTGATTACACGCCTAGGCGGATTCCGTGCGTTCCTAGATAAGGACGGGCAAGACGAACCCAACAAAGATGAAGATAGTAAGCAGGGACAAGAAACCGATTAGTGTTTCTTTATCCATACGTCTCCCTTAGAAAGTTCGCGTGTTGTTCTTGTACCTCGTAGTTATATGCCTTCCTTACGTACTCTAGCAACCCTCCAGGAGTTATTAGATAACCCCTAGAAGGATTTGGTGGTATATCACAAGTTATAGGTCTAGCGTGCTCCCAGACCGCTTCCTTTAACCTGTAGGTTGGTACTATGATTACGCAGTCCTCTAGGACGTAAGCCCAATGCGTAGCCTTTGTAGTGCGTAGACCAGAAGGTTCCCAGGACTGGCTTGCCTGTACCCAACATTCTGTCTCTATGTATATGTTTCCCGTTTCGTGCCATCGCCTGTCGGTCTTCACTTCTAGCGTATCAAGAGAGAGCAGGTCGGCTACCTTACTCTCCCCCGCTAGACCAGCCCTAAGGTCTAAGTCCCAGTTACTGTCTTTCATTGCTCCTCCAGATATCTCTTGAACGCCTTGTCCCAGTCATAGTTATCAAAGTAGTCTTGTATACCATCTATGATGCCTTCCTGTAGTTCTTGCATCTCATCATCTGTCATTTACCCTCCTGTACTATAGAAGCCAGTCCCATTGAACTTAACTGGCGGTACGCTGTATACCCTACGCATAGGCTCGTCGCACGTCTCACAGTTAGGGACGACCTCATCTTCGGTCATACCCCTAACTATGGTTTTCCACGACTCAATATGGGTCTTGCATTTGTATTCATAACTCGCCACTAGTACCAACCTTTCCTCTGATGATGCTTCCAAGCCATACAAGGGGTGCCATACCTGTGCATAATGTAGGCGAATCCCCTGTCTATCTGCTTCGGCGCTGGAGTTTGTGTTGACATTCCCAGTATCTGCGGAATACCGCCAGCGTTCTTACCCATCACCTTTATCTTGTTGTATGCTTCGGGTCTCCAGTTGGACTCCTTAGTCCATAGTTTCTCTAGGCATAGGTACTGATTATCTGCCCAAGCCAGCACCACATCTTGAGCATACGCCTTGCTATCTGCAACTACCCATTCTCTTTCTGTTATCTTTACTTCTGGTTCCGTTCGGTTAACCGAATATGGAAATAATGCTACCACCAATAGTACAATGAGTAGCAGAGCGAGTTTCTTTAGCATATTATCCTCTCATCCAAGGTTTAATCATTCTCAAGAAACCAAGTGCGTTTCTTTTTTCTTCTACTGTTACTTTGTCGTTCTCTTTAATTACTACGAACCCTCTTGCTACACCCCTACCAGTATCATCTACAATACCTACGGCAGCACGGGTGCCTCTCGTTCTACCTTCCACCATATAATCAATACCTTGCTCATCTGCCATCAGGATTCGCTGACCTGCTAGTTTACCACCCCAAATGCCATATGGCAAGTTTTTAGGCTCCATACCCTCCTTTAGGCACGCTTCTTGCCTAGGGCAGGTGTTGCATAGACCAATAGCCCTAGACATTTCACTCGCTAACGTCCTTAACTTTGCTGGTGCAGGGGCGCCTCGCTTTACCTCAGGGAACCACGCGTCAGGATTATCATCTCCATAGCAGTTACCTAACTCTTGCTCAGTCCTCGAACTGTTGGTCGTGCCAGATATCAGGGTCTTCTTCATTGCACTCACAATCCTCTCCTAGTTCGTCGCAGTCTTCACATACCCCTACCTCATCTAAGGCAAAGTCGTCGCCGTCTAGCCACCTTGGTTCACTCATCAGTATGCCACACCCCTTCTTTCTCGTCTAGGACATTTTCGTGAATCTCCCAGTTGGCCTCATCCCACCTTACCTTGTCCTTCATTATGGGAGCAATCCTATCTATGAACCTATTCATAATTGCTTCCACTTCTTCCCTGTTTTTTCCGTATACCTCTACCATAGAGATAGATAGGTCGACTGAATAGTATTTCTCACTCACCTGCCAACCCCGCATCTGTTAAGTCCCCCGCAAAGGGGATATCTAGCCTTACTGGATTGAATAAGGCATTGTCAAGATACAGATAGCCGTAGTTATCCACTACGCAATCCCTTGCTATCTCAAGAGCCTGCTCCTGTGTATCTGCATCTAATTCATACCTGTCGGTATGTTCTACACTTACAATGTATGTAGGCATTACGCCACCTCTCTTAGTAGTAATCGGACTTGTGCTATTCTTTGGTCGTGCTGGTACTCGTACTTTGCTGTCGTGAGACCGCTGCTAGATGTAAGAACCTCGAGATAATCAATAAGTACTTCACGCAACTGCTCCCTTTGTTCTGTTGTCATATTACCCCCTGTTGTAGGCTGGAGTATATACCACGTGTACATACCCAGATGTTAGTTTTGATAGCCAGTCTTGAGCAAGTTCCATATCTGGAAATGGCCCATAGATAGTTGGCGATATATCGTTATCGTAATAGCCAATGGTTACCCAGCAGGCTACGTGCATACCGAAGTTTACCGCAGGCATATTGTTTGTGTCGGCTGTTCGGTCAACCGAACGGCTACTTTTTCCAACTGTAGGATTTTCCATCATTCCACCAATCCCTTTCTCCTAGAGTATATTGAGCCTTACTACGTTCTGGTGTATAGCACAAGCAACTATCGCCATACATACCAGTACAATCAAAGCAAGCATAGCACATCTCGCAGTAATAAGGATTACCATCCTCAAACGGCATAGCACCACACGCACCACACTCACTCTCTATCTCAACCGCACTAGCATACCCGCTATTGCTGGGCTTGGTTAGATAGGTTGACGACCAAGTGGAAGCCATATAGGTTGTATTAGACCACCACATTCCATCATTATCCCAATGACCAGCGTTCTCGTTGATAATGTAGCACTGGTCTTTAGCAGCAGGGTCAAGGGTGAAGATAACTATCTTGCTACCAGTAGACCACTTGCTGACCATAGCCCATACGTGGTCATCATCTAGCGCAGTAACCCCACCCATAGAAGGTAAGGTATCTTCTGCGAAGACACGCGTATCGCTACGCTTGTCGCCAGCCTTGATATCAATGTCTAAGATACCATTGTGTGCCAGATAAGTATCTGGATTACTAGGAACCTTAAACGGGTGGCAGTTATCATCATTCTTCACGCCGTGCGTAGCAAAGCGTGCGTGAAACATTGCATAACTATTAGGGAACTCTTTGCGTACTTCCAAGAACTGCTTGATGATTTTCTTAGAAGACATACCCTTACCAGTAACGATACCATTCGGGGTTATCACAGCAAAGCCGAAGCCGTGCGGGTTATTACAAGAGGCACACTCAAGGTCTTTCTTCTTGGGTGTTGAGTTAGGAGACGCTACTACTAGGAGACACATAAGGTTACTCGCTCACATTCTGTTCGGTTAACCGAACGTTAATATCTAACTGGTCAAACAGACCATTCAGATGTTCGTAGAGAGAGAGGTTCTCTCGTACGTATGCAACGAAGGCGTCTTTGGATAACGCCCCGTCTTTAACTTGTTGTAGGGTAAGCCCCCTAGTGTACTCAACGCTGGCGTGCGCCAAGTCCATATAAGCCTTGATACGTTCAGGCTTGGTGGAACTCTTAAAGATACGCAACTCTAGCGTATCTCTGTTCTGTGTATTGACGGCAGAATACCTATCGCTATTGCGACCATCAGTTATCTTCTTACTGAACCCGCGGTGGGTAGACCAAGTACGATTACCATTCTCATCTCGGCTCATTTTCTGCTCAACTACATCATCAAACTTAGCCCAGCGAGTAGAAGTGCGCCCAGCAATAGCCGAATACAATTCTTCATTACTGTATACAAGGTTCAGGAAGCGGTGCATATGAGCACCACCATTAAACCCAGCACGAGAGATGTGAATGTGGATACCAGTAGTACTAGCACCCCAAGTCATAACCCTATGTCTATCTCGTAGCGTTGCAAGAGTATCCCAGAACTCGGTGGCTTCATTCTTAAAGAAGTCGTGAGTCATAGGGTGGGTAACTATCTCAAAGCCATCATTGAGAGAGCCATCACTCTTGAGATAGGCTAGGTCATATTCTTCTAGCCTGCTGCCAGCATATTCGGCAGGTTCGTACCTACCATTGCGACATTCTAACTCTATCTCCATACCAAAGTACAAGCGTTCATCATTCTTGGTGGTGTGGAATATCAGGTCAGGTCTGTAACTGTAATCGTGAATCATCTGTGGTTCTTGATAGCAGTTATCGCAACCATCTTGATAATAGTTATCGCAATCGTCGCAGAAGATAGCGTTGTCCTGTGTGCAATAGTTGCACCAGTAATCGCCCCTATCTTGTACATAGTTCGTGCCTTCCGAAGTGTACTCTTCGCAATAGGCGCAGTAATTTGCGTGGTTGTCCGCGCAAGACTCACACCAGATATACCTGCCATCTATCTCACGAAAGTAGTCGTCAGATGTTCCTGCTTCATCACATCTTTCGCATATCCTTACGCAGTCAGAGCATACCTTCTGGTCTGGCTGCACGTGGATTACATCATCAGGCTCAATGGCAGTATCGCAGACCGCGCATTCTATACCTTCTTTGTTTTCTTCCATAACCATACCTTGTCTGTTCGTTTAACCGAACGCTTATCCAGCCACGCTTTGTGGCTTGATGGTCTTATCATACACCTTGCCTAAACTATTGTCAATTACGGCATCAGCGATTTTATTGGAGGTTTCCGTTGCAAGTTTGGCAAGTTGGGCAAAGCCCTGCTTAACCATTCTATCGTGTTCAGCGCGTAGAGATTGCCTGACGATATTTACTTCGGCAGGAGTCAACTCTATAGATATATTAGTGGTCATAGGAGTAACTCATAACTGTCTCAAAGACAATATCGTCAAGTTTCTCGGTAAGTTCTGTCCATTCTAAGACGCTCATAGAACGCCCCAAGATTTCCTGAACGAGGTCATAGTCAAGTCTGGTCTCCCAGATGTTGTTTGTGTCGGAAAATTCCGCTACCAGTTGGTCGGCTGACTTGTACACCATTAGCGTGCCTTCTTACGAATAGCCTTAGCGATACGAAGTACCACTACAACGGCAGCAACGAGAAGAAGTGAGCGCCAATAGATAAACACATCACCGAAGTAAGAAGTAAGGCTGATGCCCCACTCGCTTACATCTAGTTTAATCAGTTCCATATCATATCCTTAGAACGCTATTCGGTTAACCGAACAGATGATAGCAATTTACTATCACGCGCTCACCGCAGGACTCGCACCTGCGTAAATGCCTATCGTGAGCCACCAGCCTACCCTACCCAACGAAAGGTAGGCTCGCCAATAAGACTAGTCTACCACCTGCATAAGTTCTGGTCAAATGCCCCAGTCTTCTACAACGCCGTCAATGGCGTCTTGGATATCTGCTCTGAACACTTCTAGTTCATCATCATTGAGACCATTCGGGTCGGCAATGCTCCAAGTAATCATACGATTACTCCCAATGAACCTTGCGCGTGAGCGTTGGCGTGCTCGTAGCAAATCTTCTCTGTTGGTACGCCAAGCACGAACGCGTCTACTCCGCTATACACCAATTCCGTAGAATTGCAATCGTCTATCATACATTCTCTCATTACATCATCTCCTTGTTGGTTGCTTCTTGCATAGCACGAACGCCTTGCTCGCGCTTCTCTTGCTCTGCTCGCTTCTCGTTCAGGATATTAGTCTGAACTTCTAGGTGAGCGCTTAACTCATTTAGGTCTAGCATTTCATTCTCACTCTCTGTTCGGTTAACCGAACACTAGGTTGGATATCAGTAAGGTTTAACCCCTGCCAATAACATTAGTATAACCTATAAAGAAGTTCTCGTCAAGCACCATTCGGTTAACCGAACGCTGCGTAGGTCGGTGCGTTGCGTCATTCGTCTCCAAGTTTGTGTCGGATTTTGCGGTGGTCGGTGCGCTGCGTAGGTCGGTGTCATAGAAAGTTTGTGTCGGGCGAGGGCGCGAGGTCAAAAAAAAATGGGCAAAAAAATAACCCCCGCTTTCGCGGGGGTTACTTTCTTTCTGCTTATGCGTTTGCCATTTTACCTTCTACGATAAACTGGATTTCCACTAGGGTATCTAGTTGGCTATCGTCTAGGGTAGAAGTATCTAGCGCGGTGAAGAAGGCTAGGATATCCTTAAGGGTATCTTTCGGAGCCTTAGCCTTAGCGGGCGTTGACTTCTCACCCTTAGACTTATCGGCCTTAGCCTTGCGGATGGTTGCGATTTCTTTCGTGAGCGCTTCTAGGGTTTTAATCTGCTCACCCTTGCCAGACCCTAGAAGGTCATAAGACGCGCTCGCGGTTGAGAGTTGCTTAGCGATAGGCAAGGTGCAGAAATCCGCGTGAAGTGCGCGAAGTTTTGACCAAGTAGGGAGCGCTGGCGCGTGTGATGATTTCACGAATGAACTCACCTTGCCGCCAGACTCAAGACCCTTGAGGAACTTCTTCTGGTCTGCAACGGATAAGCGACTCTCAAGAACTAGGGTCGCGCTTAGGTTCTCAATAGCCTTCACAATTTCATTCTCAGATTTTGCAGAAGTGGAGCAAACGCTATTCCAAGCGGTTGCTATCTTAGGAGCCTTGATTTCTACTGCTTTTGGAGCCTTAGCTTTTGTTGATTTTGTAGCCATTTTTTATTTCTCATTTCTGGTTGGGTACTGAATGCCGTTTGGCATAACCCAAGTGTAGCACGATTTCCAATATCGCAACACCAAGCGCACCCCGCGAGGGGGTGATTTTTTAGGCGTGTTCGGTTAACCGAATGGAGCGCGAGGGGTGAGCGAGGGGGTGAGCGCTGGCGCGGGAGCCTACGCGGGGCCGACACGCGGGGGAATATGGCGCGGGGTTGGGTGCTGGTCTGGTATAAGTCGCGGGCGCGGTAGCGGGTCGCGGTATCTCTTGGTGTTGATACTTCTATCCATATTTATTTATTTATTACGGGGGGGAATCATTCTATTTATTCTCTGGTGGATAGTTACTCATTAACAATTCACACACACAATAAATAAACGCCAGAATGTGCGCTTGCAGCGCATATTATGACCCGCACTTATTAAAAAACGCGCTCTTTAATATATATATACTCCAATAATAATTTTCTGTTATATTTAATACCCCCCTCAGAGTACTAAAAGTACTCCTCGGATAGTGTGACCTACGTCACATCGTACGCTTAAGATACAGGGGTTCGGGGAAATACTTCCCCAACCCACTCGGAAAAGACCCGTTTGAACGGGTCTTCTATAGTATATATATAAATATATACGGAGTCGCTCCGTTTAAGACTCCGCGACTCCTATATATAGTAATTTTAAAATTTTTTTTTCAAAATGCCCCCCTTATGCCGTTTATAGGGTACGTTAAATCGGCGTTATTAGATGGGACGTTATATGGGACGCAAAGCAGGAAAACAGACATATTCCAAAGAGGACGCCCAGGCTAAAGTCCTGGCCCTCTTAGAGCAGGGTGCGACCGTCACCGCCGCTATGGCTTCTGTAGACCGTCAAGACACCGCCTTCCGTCAATGGACGATGCAGAGCCCAGACTTTAAAGAGGCTTCTGACAAGGCCCGCCTCGCGGGCAAAGGCATTAAGGCTGACCTAGCCGAGATGAAGGATATGCCCTTTGCGGAGTTCTCTGAGACCTTCCTGGGTTCTAAACTATTTGACCATCAACTGGACTGGATTGACCTCATAGAAGGCAATGTTCCTAGATGGCTACCCCCTGGTATGATTTATGAGCCAGGAGACCCTAACCGTGTCCTGATTAACGTGCCACCCGAGCACGCTAAGTCGACTACTATTACGACCAACTACGTGACACATCAAATTGTAACAAAGCCAAACACCCGAGTAATCATTGTATCCAAGACTCAGGGTATGGCCCGTAAGTTCCTAGGTGCTATTAAGACTAGACTCTCTCACCCAGGCTATATAAAACTCCAGACGGCCTTTGGCCCTAATGGTGGGTATAAGGCAGATGCTACACAATGGTCTGCTGATATGATTTATCTAGGTACAGGTCGAGACTCTGGCGAGAAAGACCCGACAGTCCAAGCATTGGGCTTTGGTTCTCAGATTTACGGAGCACGTGCCGACCTGATTATCCTAGATGACGTCGTGATGGGAAGCAACGCCCACGAATGGGAAAAGCAAATTGAGTGGCTTCAAAAAGAAGTCATCACCCGCTTGGGACGACACGGCAAACTTATTATTGTAGGAACCCGAGTATCATCTGTAGACCTCTACAAGATGATTAGGGATGGCTCACAGTGGACTGGTGGCAAGACGCCCTTTACTTACTGTGCTATGCCAGCCGTTCTTCAGTTTGATGATAAGCCGAAGAACTGGAAAACGCTATGGCCTGCTACAGACCAACAAGAAAACGACCTGGACGAGGTGCTAGATGATGGGTTATATCCCAAGTGGGACGGACCTTCTCTCTTTAAGCGTCGCTCTGAGGTCGCTCCGTCAGTATGGGCTATGGTCTACCAACAAGAAGACGTCCAAGAGGACTCAATCTTCTCGCCCACCTGTATCGCAGGTTCAGTCAACGGAATGCGTAAACGCGGACCGCTAAAGGCTGGAACTCCAGGACACCCCCAGCACGTTGAAGGTTATACTATTATAGGTCTTGACCCTGCTATGGCAGGTGCTACAGGAGCCGTGGTTGCTACGTACAACCGAGCGGATGGGCGCATCTACGTCTTAGACTGTGTGAATATGACTGACCCAAGCCCCGCAAAGATTCAATCTTTGATAGAGGAATGGGTTGAGAAGTACCGCCCGCAGGAACTACGTATTGAAATTAACGCACACCAGAAGGCGTATGCCTTAGATGACGACTTAAGAGAATATCTAGCATCCTACGGATGCCAATTAAACTCTCACTTTACTGGCAAGAATAAATGGGACACGTCTTTTGGTGTTGCGTCTATGTCTATGCTTTTTGGAAACACCAGAGATGGTCGCTTCCAGGACAACAACATTATTGAACTACCCAGTAACGAAGGTTCTGAAGGGTTAAAGACTCTAGTACAGGAACTTATTACCTGGAAACCAGATACTAAGAACCCTACAGACTGCGTAATGGCTCTGTGGTTTGCTATTATCCGCATACGCGAGATGATGCAGCAAAGCAGTAATGCATCTAGATGGATGCAGAACCGATGGACAACCCAGGCTCAAGCCTCAAAGCGACAAGCAGTCAATTTAGATGAAGCATTTGCAGACCAATGGTCTCAAACCTACGGATAGGACAATAATGGTAGCACGTAAAGCACAAAAGAAATCTTACGTTAAATATATCGTTGGACCAGGTCAACCAACACCTAAACCTAAACCTTCAAAAACTCCCTACGTCAAATCTAAACCAGAACCTGAGTTACAGGCTGGCAGGACTGCTAAGGCTAAAGCGGCCCTAGAAAAGGCTATTAAGGGTGGGGCAGCAAAGACTGCTAAAAAGTTGGCACCAAATGACACAGTAATATCAACATCAAAACTAAAAGTTTTTGATAATGGAAAAAATGTTAAAGAAGTAGTTAAATATAAAAATGTTACCTCTCCACGTCAAAAAGCAAAAAGAGATATGATTGCTAACAACATTATCAACGACCTCTCAAAGACCGCTATGCGTGCCAAGATTATTGAAATGAATGTGGCTAAGAAGATAAACAAAAAGAAGAAATAATTTTTTCCCTTAATCGTTAGGACAATAATGGCATTATCAATGCAGCAGGTTGCAGCACGTGTTGAAGCGTTGCGCTACCGTAATCACGAACGTGATGCTCGTAACCTAAGCGTACTTGCTGTCCGTAAGGGACAAATTGCATCTGTTTACCCTGAATTCTTTCCAGAGGGTGTAGATGCTAACGTAGTTGCTAACTTTATCGACGTAGTAGCCCGCGACCTCTCTGAGGTAATGGCTCCACTTCCAGCAATTAACTGCTCCGCTGCTAACTCTGTTAGCGATAAGGCACGTACTTTTGCTGACAAGCGTACCCGTATTGCTGCTAACTACTTCTCACACTCTGACCTATCAGTACAGATGTACTCAGGAGCAGACTGGTACTTAACATACGGTTTCGTTCCGTTCATGATTGAACTTGACGAAGATAGCAAGTTGCCGCGTATCCGCGTAGAAAATCCAATCGGGGCTTACCCAGAATTCGACCGCTACGGACGCTGTGTGGCATTTGCTAAGCGCTATATGATGACTCTTGGAGAACTTGTAGCACAATTTCCCGAGTATGAAACTCAAATCCTTGGACGCGATGGGTATAAACAAGACCTACACGCACAGGTTGAGATGGTTCGCTACTACGACAAGGACCAGTCAGTAATTTATTTACCTAGAAAAGGTAATTTAGTTTTATCTAGCGCATTGAATCCAATGGGCAAGATGATGGTTGTCGTGGCGCGTAAGCCGTCTATTGATGGCGAGATGCGTGGACAATTCGACGACGTATTAGGTATTCAACTTCTCCGCAACCGTTTCGCCTTATTGGCAATGGAAGCAGCAGAGAAAAGTGTTCAAGCACCAATTGTACTACCACAAGACGTTCAAGAACTCCAGTTGGGTGGGGATGCGGTTATCCGTACTTCCAACCCTGCTGGCGTTCGACGTGTCGAATTAAACATTCCACAAGGCGCGTTCACAGAAGCACAACTGCTTAATCAAGAACTTCGCTCAGGTACTCGTTATCCAGAAGGACGTTCTGGTAACATTGATGCAAGCATCGTTACTGGTCAAGGCGTACAGGCACTCATGGGTGCCTTTGATACACAGGTTAAATCAGCACAGGCAATCTTTGCCTCTGCTCTACGTGATGTTGTTTCTCTTTGCTTTGAAGTAGATGAGAAGATTTTCCCAGCGGAAAAGACAATCCGTGGTGTTGACTCAGGTAGCCCATATGAGATTACTTACAAGCCTGCTAAGGACATTAAGTCCGACTACTCAGCAGATGTACGATACGGTATGCTTGCGGGTCTTAACCCAGCACAGGGACTTATCTTTATGCTTCAGGCTCTAGGTGGAGGACTTATCTCCAAGGATATGGCTATGCGTGAACTTCCATTCACCGTAAACGTAACTCACGAACTTGAA
>Ga0209107_10001061_pt1 | contig 15435 bp, 14 predicted proteins | sample LakErihyJuly2011_2_FD_187460 | JGI IMG/M metagenome (GOLD analysis project Ga0209107, IMG submission 187460) | Freshwater microbial communities from dead zone in Lake Erie, Canada - CCB hypolimnion July 2011 (SPAdes) (version 2) | ecosystem: Environmental > Aquatic > Freshwater > Lentic >... | reverse complement strand
GGATGAAGGTGTTGGTTATGATTATTTTGATGTGGTTACCGAAATACAAAACGATAAGAATTATTCCGACAGACCAAGTAACTGGTATCAAACAACAACAATTAGTGTTTGGGAACAACCGGGAATTTATGACAATCAAAATGGGGGTTTATTCCCTTATTCAGGATTGACAATTGTTGATACACAACATTTTGAATTTGGTGACGAAAACGTTGAGTTTGATATGACCCAGGAAATTAATAACCTACTAAATGGTGGAATACCAAATTGCACTGGGTGGGGGATCGCTTACCTACCACAAGTTGAGAATTTAAGTGGAACAACTGGAACATATTCTGTTGGTTTTTTCACAAGACATACACAGACGTTTTATGAACCATTTCTTGAGACAAGTTATAACGATGTAATTGAGGATGATAGGAATTCATTTTCACTTGGTAAAATCAATAAATTATATTTGTACATATATGAAGATGGGGATTTCCAGAATCTAGATCTTAACCCTACGGTTACCATCTATGACAGTGGGGGTAACCCAATCCCAGGTTTAGTAAATTTACAATCATGTAGACGAACAAAAGGTGTGTACGAAGTAGAGATCCCACCACTAATTGGGTATAAAACCCCGTGTATATTTAATGACGTTTGGTCAAATATTAAATTGAATGGCTTTTCATTACCGGATGTTAATAACGAGTTTGTAATTTACCCAATCCAGAAATCAATCCAAATCGGTACCTCATCGATTGAACCAAAAATTTATGGGTTTGATTATTATGGAATAAGACAAGATGAAAAAATATTAAATACCGACATTAGAAAAGTTGGTGTAATTATAAAACAAGCTTACACCACAAACAAACAACTACCAAAAGTTGAGGGTCATTATAGGGTGTATGTTAGGGAGGGACAAACCGAAGTTCAGGTTCAAGACTGGACAAAATTAAATAGAACACCAAATGAATACTATTTCATTTTCGACACCCGAGATAAAATACCTAACGAATATTATATTGATTTAAAGGTAATTTCAAGTGGTGAAGTTAATACTTATAAGAAACAAATAAAATTTCAAATAATAAATAAAAAATAATGGCTGAATATTATGTATATACCTCATGTGTTGACGGTTCCACATACGGAAGTATCGACACCCCAGTAGATCCGGAATTAATCGGGAAAACAATCTACACGTCATTAAGTGGCGAAACAATTTCTATACCATCAAACTGTTTTATTGTTACATCAGCTGAAACCACCGATTTATACACAAATGTTAATGTGGGTAATATACCGTTTGACGGATGTCTTGATTGTTACCAACAAAACGGATTAGCGTTCCTTGCTTATTCGTGTGTTTACCCAGAACTTAGTGTATCGGTAAACGCGACTCAATTTAGTGAATTTCCAATCGGGAAATACTACACCTTATGTCAAACAAATAATGAGTTCATCTCATATACAACCCAAGATTGTCTGTGTTTCCAAGTGACCGATATAACCGAAGGGCAGGATAACAATTTTGGTATAACAGGTCCATTTACTGATTGTACATGTAGTCGATCATCGGGAGATGAATACACTGAATGTGTTATATGTTGTGATTGTGGATCAACTGGAAGTACGGTTACACAGGTGTCACCACCTCACCCGGTATGGACCGACGGGTATGGAACCCCCGTCAATCAAATAAATATGGTATCACTTAGTGGGATACATGGATTAAATAATTAAAAAAAAAAATAAATTATGGCTTTACATACTCTACAAATAACCCCGTGTAGTGGTTGTGGTTTCAAATGTCCCCCACAAACTATAACAGTTGACGCCGACATAAATGACCTTATTATTGGTAACGTTTACTCATTTAGTTCAATAACAGATTGTGGTATCTCTGAAGCCTTTATCGGACCTATCGGACCTACCCGAGAATGTTTTCCATTTGGATGTTATGTAATTAATAATATTCAACGTGAAGCATTCGCCCAAGCAGACGCAATTATTGTAAATTCCTATGGCCCACCACTACCAACTGGTTGTAACGATTGTACCGACGATATATCAAATTACTTAGTATTTCAAAATTGTTTTCAACTCTTTGGACAAGAATCATATGTCCCAATAGACCAAATAACCCCAACACCAAATGTGGGCGATTATTATTTTTTAGAATATGTAATTAGTGGAAAAGAAGGAACCTATCAAGCGTTCGGGTGTTTTCAGTTTACACGTCGTATATTTATAAGACCAGAGTTTGTCCGAGAAGAAATATTAGTTTTAACCGCAACAACCCAAACAGATTGTAAAACTTGTTTAGAAAATTCAGCAATTTTATACGAGGTATTCGATTGTTTAACCGATAATGGATTTAACATCGCATTACCATCTGAAGGTTTAGAAAAGCACTTAGTCACATACACGGGTTTAGATGGACTCACACAATATTGTGGGGTAATTAGTGGTCTGGCAGGAGATGGGGCAGGTGTGGATGTGTTACTTGTTTCTGTTTTGGGTTTACTTAGTGAAACAAACACTTGTGAAGATTGTTTAGCTCAGTCAAACGAAAAAAAAGAGTTAATAAATTGTCTAGATTCTAGTACCGAAGTTGTTTGGTCATCGGTTTTATTTGAACCTGGCAACTCAACTCATTTATCTCTTGGTAATGGATGTTATGAAGTGGGTGAGACAGTTCCTCCCGACACAGAAATCACAATTACTGAATTGGCAAACTTTGACCCACAAGAAAATTGTCAGGATTGTTTAGAATGTTACGGTGTTATTTACGACTATACAAGTTGTGAAGAATTAGAAGTTTGTGAACCAACAAATATTATAACTAATGGTAATGATGGTCTTTATCGTGGTGGAGATTTTGTAATTGACTCAAGTAATTATATGTTTGTACCATTTTACGATTCAGGTGTAATTGGTAAATACGACCTAACAACCCAAACACTTGTTGAAACATCCAGTTCGGTACTTTCCGGTCCTGAAAGTGTGGCAATTGACGAAGGGAATGGTATAGTATGTGTGTCAAATTATAACTCTAATTATGTGACGTTTTTTGATTATAATGATTTGACACTATCTGTGAACAGAATCACATTCAGTAGCCCAGGAAAGGTGTACTACGAACCAGTAGATAGTTATTTTTATGTGACTATTGAAAGTTGTTGTAGCGGACCAGGTATTTTTGTTTATACGGGGTCAAGTTATAGTAGTATGACACAAGTGGTAAATTTTGGTAATAACAACGCTTATAGGGATATTGTTAGGGTTGGGTCTGATATATACGCTATAACCCAAAGTGATACGTTAGAAATTTGGTCAATTGCTGGTTTAACATACACACAAATAAATACAATAAATTTGGGTTATAGCGTTGATACATTAACCTATGATTCGGCATCAAATGTTATTTACATAAAAGTTCTTAGTGACTATTATATAAAGTATTTTGTTGGTTCGGCAACACTATCGATTATTAACTACCCAACCTCATGTGGATATGGGGAAGGAAAAATAATGGTTAATAACTCGATAAATAAAATTTATATCACAGATTCTAATTGTAATATAATATATGAGTTTGATAAAATAACAGATACTTTAATAAGAACATATAATAACTTAAGTAATAACGGTGTTTCCCAAGTATACGGTATTGGAATCGACACTTCAAGTAACACCTGGTTTAGTTCCTACAATAACTTATTTCAATTAGGATGTACACTTGAGTTTGTTTCCGGACGGGTAACTTCAAATGAACTTCTACCAACAGGAACTACATTTTTTAATTACTCATTAAGTGCTTGTTGTGAGATTACATCAATAGAAAGTATTACTGATGAAAATTTTTTAAATGCAACAGAATATCTAAGTATGTTACATTATGAAGATTGTATATCTTGTACAAGTGACAGTGTTGAAGTTTTTGTTTGTCAAGATTGTAATGGATTTTACGAAGGTCTATTAATTGTACCGTCAGGTACTCATAGTGTTGGTGATTTTGTTCGATCCCAATATGGTAATTCTGATTTTATCTGTTATGAAATTACAGATGTTTACACTAGTGGTTATGGTGATGACTACCAATCATTTGTATCAGATGGTACCAGTTACGTTTCTTGTGAGGAATGTTTATCTGGATCAACACTTGGTTTAACTATTATAAATTGTGATACTTTAGAACCGTCACAAGTAAATGTTTCTTTATCAGAATGGACTGAAATTTCTGGATTCCCCGTTTCAATACCAAATGGGGTAATATCAGACAGTAATGGTGTTTGTTACCAAGTTGTAAACGCTTGTCCAATTGACAATAATAACCCCCCATTTGAAATTTCAAATTTTTACTATAATCAGTCATTTTGTAGGGCTTCAAACCAAAGAAGTTCAGAGCCACCAAGAAGTGCTGGTACTGAGTATTTTGAATGTGTGATATGTTGTGATTGTGGGTCAACTGGAAGTACGGTTACACAGGTGTCACCACCTCACCCGGTATGGACTGATGGGTATGGGACACCGGTAACACAATTAAACTTGGTATCACTTGGTGGAATACACGGATTAAATAATTAAATTATGAATATAGATAGAATAATTAAAAGGGTGTTAAAAGAAGAAGAACGTATGTCATCCAGATATATGTTCTTCTCTAACTTAGAACAAATGAAAAGACAATGTGATTTATTGTTGGATTTAGACGAAGAAATGGTTGAATCTATTTTAGAAGATGGACACGATTGGGCTCAAGATCATATATCAGAAGCAAAAAATAATATGGACCAAGTTTTTGATTTTATTATGAACAAAACACATGGTGACGTGTCTGTTGATGATGAAGATATGATGATGTCTGAAGGTAGAAAAAAATCAGGTACAAAATTATGTTCTCGAGGTAAGTCAGCCGCAAAGTCCAAATTCGACGTTTACCCTAGTGCTTACGCGAATGGATACGCTGTTCAAGTTTGTAAAGGAACGAAACCAGGTCTTGATGGTAAAAAACGTTGTTCATCACCATATTGTTAAAAAAAATTTAAAAAAATTTGTTTAAGTATTTTTTTCGTGTATATTTGTCGAACAAATAAACATTATGAAAAAGAAAGTAATTAGATTTTTTAGACGATTAAGACTTAGATTCTATCTTTGGACTAAGAAAGGTCGAATAATGCCAACATACCAAGATGAAACAACACCATACGAAAAAACTTGTTTTATGATCTGTTTGAAAGTAATTAAACACCCAACCACCAAATTTATGATCGCCCCCATGTCTTCTAAACGATATATGGAAAACAAAGAACTGGATATTTTCATTACGATGGATTATAACAGAATCGATCTAACTAATCACGTTTATCATTATAGTGTTAAATTATCTAATCGTGACTGGGAGAGAGTAACCCAAATCTTTGATATGGAGACAGAAAAGAGAAGATTAAATTACGAAGAATCCGTAAATTCACAAATTAAAAACTCACTACATACCGTATTAGAAAGAATTTCTAATTTCGATAATAATACTATTGACCAGTGAGTCGATTGACTCTTTACGGGTCTTATATGAAGTCATAACCGGTTTTTGACCTTTACCACTTTGTGTGTCTTTCTTTTCGGCTTTTTGTTTTTGTTGACAAGCGGATTTTTTTTGTGAATCTGACATTTTACCAGCTACACCGGAAGCTCTACATTTAGGGTAACCCCCCTTATCAGTGTCAGGTCTCCCACATGGTGGATGTTTACCATCTACCTTTCGACAAATATTAACCCATGGACCTTTTGGTTGTTTTGACCCTTTAGGTTTCTCTTTAGTCCCAAACCAAACTGCCAAATCTTCACTTACATTATTTTCAGATTTTTCAAATTCTTCCTTTATTTGTTTTGTTATTTTTGCCACAATACCATCTAAACTAACTCTTGTTTTTTTAGGGTCATAATTTTTTATTGGTTTAGCATCTGTATTCATACCTGGTAATGAATTCATAATACCCGCATCCTCGGCCCAAGCAAATGAATCAGGATTATTTTTCATAAATTTAGCAATTTTTTCAGCCCTTTTTTCTTTCTTTTTAATCGTTTTGGGATTTGTAGACATTTTACCGTCTAAACTATCATGGTCTAAAGACGCATCGTCCCAATCAGTTACATATTCTGTAAATGGGCCCATTTGATTTTTATCAAATTCTCTATATCCAGGTAATAAAGGAGAAACATAAGATCCTCTTGTCATCCTTTCTGATGTCGCTTCTCTTAATATTTTCTTTATAAAATTATCACTTATCATTACTTTTATAAATATCATAAACTATGGAAAAAAAAGAGGAATTATACGGTAATTTATTCGGAACAATAAACATTTTATCCGAAGAACACTTAGAGTTAATGTTATCAACGATGGATCGAGAAAGATCTATTTATTTTCTAGTTGAATCCGTTAAATCGGCTCATAATAGAGGGTCGTTTACCATTGGTGAAACTGAGATTATCTCAAAAGCTATTAGGGTATTATCTACCACCTAATTATTCCCCCCATAGTACCGTCTTCATATACTTCAAAAATAAATCCGCTTGTTTCTGAACTTACTTCTTGACCCAATATATTAATATACTTAACTACCTTTTTATTTGTGTGTGTATTATTAATTAATATTGGACCGTACACTTTAAAATTACCATCAAAATCAAACTGATTTAATTTGTAATAAATAAACCCATTGAATCTAAAATTATCCACATATAAGTAATTAACCACTTGGGTACTATTTCCCGTCGCTTTTGTGTCTCCAACATAATCCCATTGTTCACCATCCACGCTTCTTTCAAGTGAAAAGTAATCTGAGTTATATTCCGATGCGGTTGACCACTTTAAAGTATTGTAATGTTGATACCCAAAACCTTTAAAATATAATAACTCCACAGGAAGACCTGTTGGTGGTATTATTAATAGTTTATAATCCTCAGCCTCACCATAAAGTTGTGTACCACATGCTAGTGGTACAGGATCACTGGCTTCAACTGACACTATTCTCATTCGAGTTTCCCCTAAAGTCGCTCCACTTGGTACAGTTATATTTAAAGGGGATAATGATGTAATCCCATTAACGGTGTTTACCGCACTACCCAAAGAATACTCTTCTCCTACTTCAAATACATAATTTTGGTTCCAGTCTATCCAAACCTTTGTATTTACTGTCCAATTACCGTCTGTATTTACATTAACATTTAATTGATAAATTCCACCCTGTTCTACGGTAGTTGATTGTGTGGTAAAATTACTGTAGGCTGGACCACCAACACTTGTATTCGATATTGTACCAAACGTTACAGAAGTAATACCTGTAGGGTCATTATTAGTTATGTTATATGTACAATATGATAATGTTATTTGAATAGGTGTTGACATCCCACTATTCCCTGAACAAGTAACGGTAGATCTAAACCAAGTAGGTGATGTTATTGGTGGTGATGTTTGTGTTGCTGACGAGGAACCAAAGATTGTCCATGTTGAATTATCTGGACTACTCTCCCACACATAAGTTACTCCTGTACCAGTTGTCGTGTTTTGTAGTGAAAGATTTACGGTTCCGTTTGGTGATGTTGTTAATGAAGAAGAAAGTGTGTTTCCCGGGTTTGGTGTTCCTGAACAAACGGGAATAACGGGTGGAGTCCACGTATATGTTAATCCTGAAGTTGGTTTAACTGTACTTGAAAGTGTTACAGTTGAACTATTTGATGCCCCTGCGGTTGTTGATGCCCAATTTGTTATAGTTGTTCTATTATTAAAATCAGTGTTCGTACTTCCTCTTAAACCTACTTCAAACGGTTTTACGGTGGCACTTGAGGGCCCCAATATATTATAAACCACGTTAATTATGTTAGTGGTTTCATTTAATCTTATTTGAAAGTTATATAATTCACCAAAAGCCCCCGATGTGGTGTATCTTTGCCACCCCGACCACTGAACGACTAATGTCCTATTAGGGGAGGTTCCTATTGTTTGAAATCTGATACCAAATGTTGACCTACTAAATCTAAAATGAAATCCGGTACCGTTACTTGTTGAATTTGCTGAAATTGTAACAGTTGCTGCGGTTTTTGATAATACTGTGGATCCAGCTGGAATACCAGTACCACTCACCTTATCCCCAACTAATATTTGACTTATATCACCTCCGGTTATTGTAATAACCGCACTACCTAAAGTTCTATTTGCCAATAATGAACCACGACCTATTAAATCAGCACCCATTGCCGATATAACATTATTTGACGTTCCTGTTGATAGTGGAAGATAACTATTGGTTGGTAATGATCCTAATGTTATAAATCCATTAGTATTAACTGCAAATTGTGTATAGGTTGTTCCATTATAAACAAAGTTAAATCCTATAGATTCTAATGTGGTTGAATTATTGTCGTCTAAAAAGTTTGTATTTGACCAACTTGTAAAGTTATCATAATTACTACCACCAACTATTGGTGTATAGGCTCCTGTTGATGTTCCAAATGTGTAAGAACTAACTTGTGATCTAACAAAAAAACTTGTTAGTATAACGAAAAAAATAAATAGTGAATTTTTCATAAGTGGGTATTTTATTAATAAATACCTATGAAATTATTTATTATCAATCATTAATTAAAATGGTTGTGTATATTGGTATTATGAATTAACATATAACAAAAAAGGAGACAATTTCTTGTCTCCTTTTCTCTTATTCAATTTAATTGATTATCTCAATTCTCTCAAGTCAAATGTTCTAACTCCATCAACTGTGATACGTCCGTAGAAACGGTTGTTAACCATTTTCTTAGCGTATCTCGTCATTATACCTTTAATCGGTGTAAAGTTGAATGGGTTATACATTGTAGGTGTTAATTGTAGAGGTACGTACGGTGCGTAGATGTAACCTGTGTCTAACAATGATGTTCCTTTGTGTCCAATCAAAACTTGGTTTGGTGGGAAGTAAGGATCACGATAAACTTGGTAACGACCAGCTAATGTACCAACTCTTTCAATACCCATGTTGTATTGATCTTGTTCAGGTGAAGCGTTAGATACGTGGAAGTATTCTAAGTCATCAAAAATAGCTGAAACTTCAGAAGAAACAACGATCCAGTTAGCACCTCCTCTAAGTGTAGACTTGTGGATTTGTGCTGACAATTGGTTGATCGCTGTAATCAAAGTTTGATTCCAGTCTTTTTGAGTATAAGAAGTTACTTGTTGTACTCTTCTCCATCCGTTGTAGTCCCAACGTAGATTCCAAGCCGCTCCTTTACGTAAGTCACGTAAGATTTCACGGTCGATTTCCGCAGCTACTTGTTCTGACAATAAAGCTGTTAATTCAGCTTCAGCGTCAATGTTATGGAACGCTGCAACGTCTTGAGCTAATTCTGGAGACCATTGAGCTCTTAGTTTTCTTTCAGACACAGAAACAGTAACTGATTCTAAGTCAAAAGATACCTCACCAATTTGATCTTCAAATTCCAAGTTTTTATAACGTCTCCAAACAGCTGTGATGTCATTATCACCAACTGTTGCAGTTGTTGATCCTGTATAACCATCTAATGAAGTGTCACCACATGTAGCACAAGCTGGACAAGATAAGTCAACTTCTAAATAGATACATCCGTCCTGACCACAAATGTTATTGTATGCACCACCGTTACCATTATCTGGGTATGTAGTGTATGACGTTGTAGATGTAGGTTGAACAATTCCTTTACCGTAAATTTGTGTTACCACTCTAAACAATAAAGATTTTGGTGTAGTTCCGTTAGTTTGGAATAAAGGTGTACATGGTGTTTCTTCAGCATTTAAGAAATCATTATTAGCGTATAATCTAAGATCAGACAAGAAAGTTTCAGAATCAACTTCATTTCCATCAGGTCCGATTAATTTACCAACACCTGGTACGTCTGTCCATCCACAAAGTTTAACGATCATTTTTCTAACATTAGTTAAATCGTCATACGCTCCGTCAGCAATTACCAAACCACTACCAGACCAAACTTGTAATTCAGTTGTTTGAGAAACCGCTGTCCAAGCTCCTTTAGAGTAGTCGAACAATCCTGGAGGGTCCAATTCAGCTTCACTACCTTCGTAGAATAAATCATAAAGATTTTTCTTGTACGGGTAGTTGTTAGCGATATTAGCACCTGGGTACCCTTGTCCTGGGTTATTATTACCCGAATTCACAGCTGATGGAGATCCGATTGGTGAATAATGTTCACCGAACGCGTCCCAGTTATTTTCTGCTGTTGGTGTTGACGCTGAATTAGCGTATCCTTGAATACGTGGAATAAAGAAGAACAATTTACCGATTGGCAAGTTCATAGCTTGTACAGATACGATATCGTTAGCTAATAATTTAGAGAATACTCTTCTCACGATAGGGAAAACAACAGTTTCGAACGCTCCGTTGGAACCTTCAGATGTTGCTTCGTTAATTAGGAAAGACGCTTGGTTCTCATATAACTGAGCTACGTTTTCTTTTAAGTGTCCTTTAAGACCCTCTAGGAACCCTAATCTGTCCCATTTGTTTATTGTGTCTTCTTTGATAACTTTAAGGTGTTTTAACCCGATGTTACCTACAAGACCTGATTCTAATAATGCTCCCATTTTTTAGGTTTTTATTTTTAGGTTTATTTATTTTATTTTTGTCATTAAGTCTTTCATTCTTAAAAACTGAGGATTCTCGTAAGTTTTAGACTCAATTAAATTTACAGCTGAACCATTTACTGGTGATTTAGATACTGTTCTTTCAATTGACTCCGTAATATTACTAGACTCAGATTTTCCTTCCGAAAGTTCTCCTTTAATTGACTGATAAAGATTCTTAGATTCTTTTAAAGTATCAACGTTGTCAAATCTTTTAAGAATGTTAAGTTTCTCGTTTTTAGTTGTTGAGTGTTCTGTGAATAAACGTGTAGCGTAAGCTAAATTAGAATTAAACACAGCCACCTCATTTAACTTGTTTCTGAAAAGATCCAAAGCTTTTCTGTATTCCTCATTTTTATTTCTTAAAACTTGGAGTTCCTCAGTACCTTCTTTTCTTAGGTGTCCTGGAGCTGCTTTTGGCTTATCTAACCCCATTCTTCCAAATCTCTTTCCGTTACCAAGAGTTCTTGAAGCTTCTTTTGTTTCTTTTCTTTTTGATATTGGCTTTAATTTACCGTCAGAATTAACTTCCTCTTTGTACTCAAATTTAGCTTTACCAGTAAATTTGTGTTTCGGACCTTCTTTCATGTCTTCATCGAAACCTTTATCTAAGTTTGGTCGTTTATTGTATTTGAATTTAGAAGCTGATCCCATTCCAACACCTTTAGATTTAAATGATTTAGACTCAAACAATTCTTCGTCATCATCCACTCCATCTTCATCAGAGAAATCATCTTCATCAGAGAAATCATCTAATTCAATTTCATAAATGGTGTCTTCCGGATTATCAGATCCGTCATCACTCATCTCATTTAAATCATCATAATCACCCATCTCAAAAACCATTGGGTCTTCTTCATATAAATCATGGCCACCAAGATCATATTCATCAAGTTCAAGATCATCTAGATCCATTCCAAATTTTTTCGATTTATGGTGTTTACCAAATTTAGGACCACGGTCATGGTCACGGTGTTTTGTAGATTTTACAGGAATTTCAAAATCATCATCATCAAAATCGATTTTGTCTTCAAATTCGTCGTATTCAAAATTTTTCATGGACTCGTTTAATTTAATTAAGTACTCATTATCTTCATCTTGTAGATGAATCATATTATCGTCTTTTTTAACGATAATCCCATCTTCATCACCCATCGCTTTAAATACCTTAAGAACTTCTTCTGGCGTAGCGTCAGTCATGTCGATTGTTTCATCATCCATCATGTCTTCATCATCCATCATGTCTTCATCATCCATCATGTCTTCATCATCCATCATGTCTTCATCATCCATCATGTCTTCATCATCCATCATACCATCATTGGTACCTAGACCTTGAGTGTCATCCATAGGCTCTAAAGCCCCTTCTACTTCATTTTCGTCATCAACCGCTGGTTCACTTTGTTCCATTAACGATTCTTTTACTAATGATTTGATTTCTTCTTTCATTGTTGATTGAAGTATTCCCTGTGCATTTTCTTTAATAACTGATTCCAGATTATTAATCTGGAATAGTGTATCTTCAACTAAAGAATTTTTTCTCATTTATTATTTTGTTTCCATATAAATAGTTCATAAAATAAAAAAAATCAAATAATCTAGTTTTTAACCAAAAAAAAATGGGAACACGTATGTATTCCCATTTTAAAAATTATAAATTAATTTTTTTATTCGATAACCTCATCAATTTTACTTTCAGTTATTGACGTAATCCTCCAATCCATTGTGTAATTTTCATACACCTTAGTTACCTTAGCTTCCACATCGGTTGGGTTGTAACCCATCACCAACTTCTCTTCCTTTACTTTTCTTACTTTACCAGTCTCACTGTCTAATAGATCTGAAGTGATTTTGGTCACAAAATACGTTTGTCCTTGTTCCATAATTAATTAATTTTGTACAAATATATGATATATTTTTTTATTTGTCAAGATATTGGTTTAACTTATTAAATAAATTTTTTGTTTTTTCGATTGATGGTGAGTCCATACCAGTAGATCTTTGTGTGTTCATATTTCTTTCTTCATCTAAATTTTCCTCATACTTAAATCGATCATCTTTATTTAAAAATAAATAAGCCCCAGGTGTTGATGGGGACGACACTAAGTCAAAACAGATTAATTCAAAATCATCTTGGACCTCATTTTGTTCACCAACTTTTTTTAACGACCCAACACCACGAGATGATATCCCAAGTGTTACACCTTGTCTAAGGTAATTAGCTGCTATATCACCTTTTGTTGAACAAATTCCTCTTTCATGGAATCCTGGACTAGTTAGTAATCTTAATTTACCAAGTAATACCGGACCATCCCACCAAATATCTGTTATTATATGAGCCACACGATCTAAATCTATTAAAGATGATTCAGGGTGGTTTAATTCAGATAACGAAATACCCTTCTCAATCATTTTTTTATAATTTTCAGCTTCCCTCATCAATATGTTTTTTGGGTAAACCCTACCATTTCTATTTGGGGTGTCGTATTTTTGGAGTACAGCGTAAAACTCAAAAGGTTTGGAATAATCCATAAAACTTTTTGATTCCATTATAAATTGATTGTGATCTGTTTTTGGATTTATGTACCCAGCGTCGTATTCAATAAGAATTCCCTTACCAGTTTCATTAGGTGCTAATATTTTCATTTTAAAAGTTTTATAATAAATATTAAACTTTATCTGTTTTTACCTTAACTTCCCTATAATTTCCATTTTTGGTTAAATAAAAATCAAAATGTGAATTATTGTTTAGGACCTCTGAATATATTCGTTTAACTAAATTCTTTAATGATTTTTTTATTTCACTGGATTTAAAATCCATATTTTCAGTCAAATATAAATTTATTTCCAAATTCATAAATGATTTTTTATTTGGGTGTATGCCACTAGACCTTAAGTCTAGGTCAACTATGTAATTTTTATTAAATAATGATGTGTCTAAATTGTTATATATTGAATGTTTGACAGATCTACTCAAATTCATTATAACCCTTGGCCAGTTATCTGATTCGTCTTTGGGTTCCGCCCAAGTCTGTAAATTTAGATATAAAGATTTTAAATTTTTTGAGTCTACGGTTCCGTATAAAACTTTTGAATTTTTAAAACCATCCATTTTTGATGTTTTTCCCTTTTTCATTTCTATTTTTCATAGTATATTTGTTTATTTTTTAATAAGTTTACGAAAAAATTATATATATATCAATATAATAAACATTTAAATTAAATTATGTTAATAGTTAAAGTCAAAAAAAAGGAAATTGAGAGAGCTCTTAAAGAATTGAAGAGTAAAGTTATTAAAACAAGACAAAATAATTTTCTAAATGATAGAAAGGAATTCAAAAAAAAATCTGTCATTAACAGACAGATTTTAAATAAAGCTATTTATAAAGAAAAATTTAAAAATCAAAATTAAAGTTCTTCGTTTAATTTTTTTAATTTAACATACGATATTTTTGTAAACGTCTCACCATCAATTTTTGAAATTGTCTCGTCAATAGTTTTAACCACGTCAGAATCAGATTCGGACAATTTTAAATTATTCAACCTGTTAATTGAATTTTCCTTTATGAAATTAAATTCTATTTTTAATTTATCTTCATCTTCTGTCATTATTTTTTTAATTTCTTTTTTTTCTGATTCAGACAAAGTGTTTAAATAGTCATTTACGGTTTTGTTAGCTATCTCCATTAGGTTTGGTAATGAGATGTTAGTTTTTGACTCGTTAACTTTTTGGACCTCCATCAAATTAGTTAAAATATTTTGTTTACTTTTAACTTTCTCCTCAAGTCTAGTAACATCACTAGTAAATAAATTATCAACATCACGATATCTATTTTCAGACTTTAAATGACCGATCCACATATTAATTTCATCCAGATCAGACTTTAACACATTTTGTTTAATTGATTTAAACCCTAAAATATTTTCAGAAATAAAGTCATTACCAAGAGATTCATTTAGTCCCTTTTTCGATGATAATTCATCATACATCAAATACAACTTACTTAAATTTTTGTTATTTAAGATTAATTGTTCAAAAACAAATAAATCTTTTTTCATCTTGTTATTCACATATGAATAAATTAATTTGTCTTCTATTTTCGTTTTTAATATACCAAACTCCATGATCTTTTTAGTATAAATATTACCCATTTAACAATTTATCTAATTCATCTGAAATTTCACCCAAAGAATTGTTTTTATTGTGATTAAAATATTCATCAAAAGCGTCATTCTTACCCTCAAATAATAGACCCATTTTTCTTGATATCACCCCATCAGCTAACGGTTCTTCAGGTCCCGGAGGCGGAGGTGGTGGTGGTGGTGATCCCCCACCTGGAGGAGGTACTGATGGACCACCCTCAGTAGGTGTAGCTGGTTGGGTGTCCCCCGTCACAGTTTTATATAATTTGTCCACGTTATCAAATATTCCGGTTCTGGTAATAACTGTAGCGGTATTATCTAATTCGGCCGAAATAGCTCTCTCCATTCTAATTTGATTAATGTCAAGTTTAATGTCCTCATCAGACATACCAAGAATGTGTTTCTTAGCCCACGTCGCTGATGTTGGTTGAATTGATTTAGGTATCTCACCAACACAATCTTTATATAATAACATCTTCTCTTTCCAAACCTCAACCATCAATAGATCAGCTTGTTTTGACGGATTTGTTAAACCTAATGTAAAGTTTTGTAATTCATCCTCAAACCCCATAAGGAATAAGTGAATAATCGCAATTTTGTTTAATTCAGCTAAAATACTTTTTTGGATTTTA
>Ga0209107_10001057_pt1 | contig 15490 bp, 8 predicted proteins | sample LakErihyJuly2011_2_FD_187460 | JGI IMG/M metagenome (GOLD analysis project Ga0209107, IMG submission 187460) | Freshwater microbial communities from dead zone in Lake Erie, Canada - CCB hypolimnion July 2011 (SPAdes) (version 2) | ecosystem: Environmental > Aquatic > Freshwater > Lentic >... | reverse complement strand
TGTGCGTTGCGACAATGACGACCTTGTACTTGGCCTACCTTTTGACTGTCATCCTCGTCCCCCGCCTTCAAGTCCAGATCATCTCCTCCAGGCTGCCAAGACCCGTCAACCAGGACAATGTTATTTCTGCTGTTCATTCCCAGCAGCTCAACTGTGTCGCAAGGATGGGGGACTGGCTTGTTCTCAACTTGCTATTCTCCAACCTCGACAAGTGGACAAACGACCAAATAATAGAGAGAATCAATAAAGTTTCGCACAGAACAATTGTAAAAGACTTTAGAGAAGAAGAAGATTTATCAACCTTGAATGGGGAAATGAAACCCAAGTTCATGTACACGAATTCGTTGCCAAAAACGGTTCATACTCCTCCTTATTTTCTGACCGTCGGGCAGCACGCTCGTGAGCCAGCATTCAATCAAGGAGAGAATAATAAAGTATACAATGTGGAAAGTACAGCGGCTACACAAATTTATAGAAAATCTGTAATTGAAAAGAAAGAGGTTGATGAAGATGAATCAACTTCTGAAACTGGTAACTTTAAAAATAAAACTCACAAAAAAAAGAGTAAAGGAATAGTAAAGAAGCGTCGTACAACCGACAGTGACAATGAAAATAACACAAAGTATAGTCATCGAAACCGTAGGATTTTATCCAAAAACAGAAAAACAACAAACTTAAGTCAACGTAACCGTGCGATTATATCTGCATCTGAAACAGAAACAGAGGAGGAGAAAGAGAAAATTTTAGGAAAACAAAGCTTTCCAACATTAAAAGAATTGGACAAACGATACAACTTGATGTCAATGTCCCAGGGGGCCAACAAAAACTCATTAAGAGAAGCTCCGACAGGCAAACAATTCGAATTAAAGTCAGCCACAGAAGCACAGCCAATAAGGAGGGAGGAGTTACCAGAAAAAGACATGATTGTACAAATGCTACAGAAAGATATTGCGAAGCGCATTAAAACAATTCAAAAGGTTGTAAGCAAAGATTTAATTAATACAGATTTAATTAAAGTCAGTCTCCTCAGCCAAGTTGATCCGTTCATCACAGAATACCGAAAAATAATTAAATCCTGTCCCATGAGTTTAATAAAAACAACTTACCCTAACTGGACTGACAAACAAATAATTAATTACTTGTGGAGTGGGTATATATATGAGGGTCCCGACGTTACAAACCTCATCAGTCTAGCTGACAACCCCTGTTTGCCAACAACTATTATCGGAAACCTGCCAACTGTAATTCAGAGAGAAGTACCTGTTCAACAGGATGGACAACAACAACAACAACAAGGAGGCTCGTCGACTGAGGTGGTGGGACAACCTAGACCTCTGGGACCAATCGATGATGTGGTGGAACAAGCTCTTCCTCAGCAAGAACGTCAAGCTGAAGGAGATCAAAGAAATGAGGAAGCGCCACAAGCGACAACGTCGAAAGCAACAGAAGCTTCGTCAACGGATGGAGTGCGACCCGGCGGACAGGATGGAGCTGGTGCGATTGCCCCTGAAGCACAGCGAGCTCCTAAATATATTTTGGAACATATCAGGCCGGAGTTGTTCGGAGCCAAGTTTGAAAAAGCCGCGCAAATGCAACACCTCAACGAACACGAGAAGCGTTATTTCCAAGAGAGGTTCTACTACAATATTCGAGACCGGGAACTCCAAGAAGAGGAAGGACGACAATCTCGGGCGAACCCCTTCAGACTTTCATTGCGCTTCGGGAAAAAATAAGCCTTCTAAACAGAAACTTATACTGACACTGATTCTGTTACTCAGTGTCTTCAACTCAAACTCTTACGCCTACAACTATAACTTCGCCAGCCAACCGATCACCAACGAAAAATTTCAAGTACTGTTTGAAGAAATAGGACAAATGTCCAGCTCAGTCCAATATGTCTTTTCACCAACGAACCTCAATCTAACCAGACTCGAAAATAGCATAGACACATACAGAGAAAACATTTCATCGTTTATTAAACAAGTCCAAAACATTCCAGCTAAGCGCAATAATTATAAACAGAACGACCTTAAAGAAAGAATGATCAACAACCTCAATATTCATCTAGACGATCTTGACACTCAGAAAGCCAGAATCAATGACGTCAAAGGTAATTTTGAGCAAGTAAGCGTCGAGTGTATGCATAAACAGAAACAAAAAAAATTTATGCTACAAATGTTATTTGGTGCCTTAGGAACATTCATGGGAATGTTCACTCTGAACCAATGTGATAAACTGCAAGCTAGTCTTAACAATGAACGTGTGATCACCGAAAGACTCATCGAACTGCTCAACAATCAAGGTTGAGCAAATTGCAAACATCCACAGCTATTTTGACAAATCCAATCGCAACTATACATACAATCCAACAAATCTCGACGAAGCCCTCCAGAGTACTTTTATCTTTGACATCATTACAAATTGTTTATAAAAATTGTAATTTAATATACATATTAACTAGAAAATAAAAGGAAATGTCCCAATCAGTAAAACAATCAAGAACAGTAACTTTATTTTAGGTTTAAAATATTAGAGATAGTATTAAATGAAAGATAATATTTTTTATATCATCTCTTCTGCACAAGTCAGCTGTAGCACGTTATGTTATGGTTAGGTTCTGGTATAGTCATTTTGTTTATGTTTGTTTATGTAAAGTTGTTAAAAAAATAACATCCAAAACAACATAACGTATTACAGGTGTACATGGTAAAATTAATAAATGAAGATAAGTTAAGTTCAGCAAGAGCACTATACTCACAAGGATAGGCAAGTGATGAGTAGCCAGTGAAACAAGCAACCGTTGCAAACAATATGAACAACAACATTTCGTACAACAGGTGTATAAATATTACAAATAAATGCAGATGAATTCTGTTGAGCCATAGCACAAAACTGACAAACATAAACAACATATGAATAGCTAGAAAAACAACCTACGGTTAATTTACCTAGTGTTTGTTGAAAGCCAAAAATTTAATAAACCGTAGCCAACAATATCAAGTATTATTTTAACATTCCAAGAATAGCTGAATATGTTCGTTTTGAGCGATAGTTTTTTTCATGGTACAATTGAGATATAAATAAGAAGTTGTACTATATATTAAAATGACCCTTTTTTCATCAAAGGCAAGATCAATGTGAAGTACCTGATTTTTGCATTCAATGTAACATGCCTTGGTATAAATGTGTGTGTATGTAAGTAGTACATAGCTTTGTTCCAATATGCTGTAAAATGTATCCAACTAATAAAACAATAAGCCTGACGAAAAAGCACGGTGTTGCAAGCTAAATATTGTAAAATAATGAAACTATGAAACCGTAGGATTATTTCGAAAAAAAAAAACAATTTGTTGTTATTACCCAAAAAATGTATTCGTACACATATAGAAATGCAGAAGAATTTTACAATTTATGGAATACACAACGTCGAGTCTGTTAATGTTTACAATGTTGTATATAATTGAAATATAACATTATTTTGTAATAGGCTCTGTAATTGAAATTTTATAGGGGAAGTTGAATAAGTCGTTGGCGATTAACACGTTTAATAATAACTCGGATAGTAACAATGATAGCTAGGAGAACAAGGATACAGAAAGTAACTAGTTCTGTGATGGTTTGTGTTTTGGTGTATGATTTCCAAATTTGCTTAGGTACAGATGCAATGCCGAAGAGTTCGATCACTGGTGTCGATTGGTAATAAGCCTGATGATGGATTTGATGTTCAGTGAGATTCAGGTTACATTCGTCGCTGAGGTTCAGGAGTGAGATTCCGGCGGTGATGGATAATCCGCTCCAATTATTTCCAGTACACTGATATACTTGAGATTGATGGTCGGCCGAGTATAGTAGATATTGATCAGGTTGGATTTGATAGAGAAGTTCGTTAGGACGAGAGATAGAGAAATTGCACAAGTGGATTGCGTCCAAATATTGTTTGTTAGCCAGAGCAATCAAACAAGATTCGTGGGTCGCAACGGTGGTCATATATTCGAGATTGCAAATGAATAAAGAGTTCACTTGTTTGCAGAGATGAAGTTGTTTCGTAGAAAATTGGATTGGCGTAGAATCTTCATTGATGGGGATGGCCAATATTTGGTCGTATTGATTCTGAGGCATTACAGGTGTGTTTTTCACGATCCAGGGAAAAGGTTGAAGTTGAAATAGTCGATAGAGAGTTCCGACAGTAGATCTAGGGAAGGTTCCAATGTAAGGTATATCAAAAGAAGGAGAAGTAGTAGTAGGAGGTAGAGTTACTCCAAATCCTAGTATGGCGGCTCTCTTCAGTCTGAGTAGTTCTTTATAGGTTTCATTTTCTTGATAGCGAGTGTTCCTTTCTCTTTGGGCAATTGGATCAGTGATGGATAGGGCAGCTTCTAAATTCGCGTATTCAATTGATGGTGGAGTGCTGAATAAAGTCTGGGTCTCATTCAGAGGCCAAGTGGTGGATCGGTGTTCTGAATTCATATAAGCTTTGACTGACTCTTCTAAGTTGGCGTTATTTCTCGTCGCATTGTTTTCCGTCCAAGCGTCGCTTAGGTTACTGGGATTAAACATTAATCCTAGTTCTTGGAACACGACTAGGTGTTTGTTGTCCAGGGTGACAGGTTGGTTGGAATGGTAATTGCTGGCGTGAACACTACTGCCGATCAAGGTCAGTTGTATAAACAATCTCATTAGAGATTTTCTAGGTTCTTGTTGTTCCTGTGGCAGTCTTCGACGTTGAATGTTGCTGCGAATTCGGTGTTTTAACGAATACATCTTTAACTTGAAAGATATCTTTCTTGACTTCCGAAGGATGATTGTTCAAAAGGTAGATGTTTATAGAGAGAATGGTTTATTACAAGAAATAGATGTTGGCAGGTAGGGATGTTCTGCAAGACTGATGAAGTTTAGTACACCAGGTACCTCATTTATATACCCACTCTACCATAAACAGCTAAGTTTGTTGTTGTTTATGTTTGGGTAAATTTTTATAATTAAACTTTTTGCCAATCTTTTTATTTAAAATCTTCCTTCAATGATGTTTGGGTAAGCGTTTAATTACATTTCTTCAAGCATTGTTTCTATATATAAGGCTGAGGATATTTAATTGAAGCTCGATGGTAATTTAATTTTTTGCTTGGAAGCTTTAAATTGGTTTATGATATTAACTTAAATTAAAGTTAGCGCACCCTATTTTTATAAAGTACCAAACTGTTATATTTAAATTATTGACTAGATTAACTCATCATTATTGTAAACCGACGGTATTTTTAGACTATTTTTGTATTTATAAACAGTATTTTAAACCGTCCGATGTATTGTACATTTTTAGTCATACAACATCTACAATCATAAATTGCCTGTGTAAGTTAAGTTGTTACTACATTTTAGGTTCCATTGTAACAATTTCTCTTTCATCACCCAAAGCACGTCAAAGAGTCAACCTATTTAGTTGTATTGTATCTAGTCCCACGGGGCCCTTAAATTAAATGTTATAATATAAATATGAAAATCATTAGATGTTGTCCTAAACCTAAACTTACAATAATCAACAATTAAGGTAACGAAGACAACAGTAATGCAAACAAATTATTTTTATCTTTACAGCATTCCAGCTTACTTTAAAAAAGAAGAGACGGCTGACATAACAGCAATTTAAAAATAAATTAAAATATTATATATTTCAGACACATTAGATGCAATCATCAACCAAAACTTGCATTAATAACAAAGTAGGCTAACACCGACAACAGTAGTAGAAAAAATTTATTTGTTCTAGCAAGCATTCTGGCTTACTTTAATGAAGCCAATAAATCAAGGAATTTAATTAAACCAAAAAAGTAAAAGCCAAACAATACTAGAAGGAGGCTTGCAGTCGCCGAAAATCTTATAAAAGGAAAGTTACCTAACCCGTTTTATTATCAGTTTTGTAAACGACAGAGGAGTCGAATAACCAATAGGAGTCAACAAAAGGATTAACCCAGAGGTAATACCATAGTAATTTATTTTTAAACTAAATAATTTAAATTTGTCACATATATGCAAGTTGCTATTGTTCCCCGCGTTGCTTGGGATTTCTTTTAAGAATTTTTTTTACCTAACCGTTAACTAACTTAACTCTAGCCTAACCCAAACCTAACCCTAAACCATAAAGTAATCCTAACAAAACCCTAACGTGGGATAATAGTATTTGAAAATCATAAACATTAACTAGCCTTACAGTAACCTAACCTTAACCCGAACATAACAAAACCCTAACCTAACTTGCTACAGATCACTTTGGCAGATAGTATGTTATCATAAATATTTTGTTTAAAAAATTATCTCTTAAAAATTTACTTCCCCTAAAAATATGTTCATGCTTATAATTTTTGGCTTGTCTTGTAATATATAGATACTAAGAATTTGCTTTGTCAACTAATACTTCAAACGTTTGTGATTTGTTATAGAAAAACATGCTGTTCAAAACTTAGTACACTTTTAACTGTTATGGTTAAACAGTCTGTTCAATACTTTTTAAACTTTTAACAGACACCATGTTGACACAAGAAAAGTACGACCAAGGATTGGATGATAACTGCCAGGATGAACAAGCCGACGCTGACATCCCACAGGAGATCGCAATACCTCTGTATGATTTTCTGCACAAAACGCCGGTTTGGTCATTGTCGAAGACATTGAAGGAGGAACTTAAGAAATACAGAAGGAACGTTATTCAACCAGCAAGCGCACCTTTGTTAATCTTGTTACACGAAAGAAGACCAAGCTATGAAGAGAGGGTTAAAAAATTGTTAGAAGAAGATATGCAAAATTTTCTAACAGCGGTTGAACCTGGCAACAATAATTTAGAAGAAGATGTTGTGAAAAGAAGTAATACCGAAATATATAGAGGTCGTCCTTATCTGAAATTATTTCATCAACTTGATGCTGACGTGACAGAGCAAATGAAATTTGGAAATAACACCGCAGCTGAAAACAACAACCAAACCATGACCGGTGCCCCTGCCCCTGCCCGTGAGGTAGCTCCTGTACTTTTACAGAAAATATGGAAGTTTTTTGATGTTCAAGTGACAGAGAAATGAAAGTCTGGAAAAACACAGCGGCTTAAGAACAAAATTGATTATAAATAGCAATGGTAATTTTGTGAAAATATTTCACTATTAAATTTATTGTTTTCCCGAATTGTAATTCGTTTGATGTAGAACAACTGACCAATATACTATCTAAAAACCAAATAAACTTTCATTTTTTGTTTATGTTAAATGAGCAACACCTCATGTTGCAGAAAACAGACATAGTATGGGAAGTAACACATTCCAAGAATGAGCACAGAATTGAAACAAACGCACGGTATTTTATTACTATGTTTGTTGAAAATGAAATATATTAAACCGAGTCATTAAAATACTGTCTTCAAATTGTCAGTTTGTAATTATATTCCTTTAGAAAAGTGATAACTTTTAATGTATCTTATATCGATTAATGCTTTGGATTACGGATATCGTGTTCCCCTCGGATCCGCGCAACCCTAGTTCGATCCCCTGGAAAGTCCGAAGTGAATTTATAATAATTATATCATTTCTGTCCCTATTAAACTACAGTGTTATTAAACTTCTACTATTAAATTCGTAAAAGACTTCCGAAAATATATAGTACTTATATAACGGAATCATATCATTTATTATCAAATATAAAAGTCAAAATTGTTAATCCCACGGACAATATATATATTATTTTAACAAAATGTACTAATACAGACCGTGGGATTATCAAAAAAAGAAAGGCATTGATTTTAAAGTTTAGGTTTTTAAAAGTTTTTTTCTAAACGCTGAATAACTGTTCACGCATTGGTTGCGGATAGACAATGTCGAAGTATACAGGCTCTTGTAGCAGCAAGTGAACTTCCTTAAATTAAAAGTTATTTCTTAAAATTGTTGTTTATAAGTTTTTAAATAAAGTAATGTAAATGTGTGAGTGCGACCCCCGAAAAAAATAAATGATTAGAAATTTGATTCCATATGAAATCTTACTTATTGATACGACTTCTTATCTGACATGTCTGCTATTTAAATAACTAATAATTTTTTCTATAGATATACATACAAAAACATTATGATCGCCAGGCGGCGTAAAATATTTCAAATAAAAAAAGCTTTAGAAAATAAGGTGGGGGGTGGGTCGGGCACATTGAAATAATGAAATCCGTAAAACAAATAAAAAACTAAAAAGAACTTAAAAGAAGGAAAGACCAAAGAAGCGTCGTACAACAAACAGTGATAGTGATAATAATACAAACTATAGTCATCAAAACCGTGGGGTCATATAAATAATAAATACAGTACAAACTTATGTCGTCGTCACCGTGCGATTTTATTTGGAAACAGAAAGAGAGGGGGAGACAGAGAAAGTTGTGTACAAAGCTTTACAACATCAAAAGCTTTGTACAAACGCTACAACTTGTTGTCCATGTCCCAGGGGAAAAAAAAAGTCATACAGACAAACAATGTGTTAATAAGTCAAACAACGAAGCCGCAGAGGAACAGTAAATAATGAGGGAGGAGTTTAAATGAATCTGATATGATTGTTAAAATAAAACGAAATTAAAAACTGCAGCGCATTAAAACATTTCAAAAGGTTGAACGCAATGACTTAAATTAGATTTTAATTAAAGTGAGTCTCCTCGGCCAAGATCATCAGTCAATGCAGCAAACAAATTAAAGCTTGGCCGAGGATTTTAATTAAAACAATTTACCCAAACTGAACTAACAATCCAAAAATTAATTACTTTTGGAGTGGGTATATATATGAGGGTCCCGACGTTCCAAACCTCATCAGTCTAGCTGAAAACCCCTGTTAGGCAACAACAATTATCTGAAACCTACAAACTGTTATTCAGAGAGAAGTACCTGTTCAACAGGATGGACAACAACAACAACAACAACAACAACAACAACGACGACGCAGACGACAAGGACGTCCTGCCAAAGAAGTGTTGGGAAAACCCGAAACTCAGCGACCAATCGAGGATGTGGTGGAACAAGCTCTTCCTCAGCAAGAACGTCAAGCTGAAGGAGATCAAAGAAATGAGGAAGCGCCACAAGCGACAACGTCGAAAGCAACAGAAGCTTCGGCAACGGATGGAGTGCGACCCGGCGGACAGGATGGAGCTGGTGCTAGTGCCGATGAAGCAAGGCGAGCTACTTAATATATTCTGGAACATATCAGGCAGGACTTGTTCGGAGCCAAGTTTGAAAAAGCCGCGCAAATGCAACACCTCAACGAACACGAAAACCCAGAGAAGTGCAACTACAACAACCGATTTAGGGAACTCCAACAAGAAGAAGGACGACCAACCCGGGCAAACACCTTTGAAAACAAATTGCTCTTCGGGAAGAAGTACTACTTCTCACCAGAAAATTATATTGACACTGATTCTGTTACTCAGTGTCTTTAACTCAAACGTTGACGCCTACAACTATAACTTCGACAGCCAACAGAGCAGCAACGAAAAATTTCATGTAGTGTTTGAAGACGTCGGACAAATGGCCAGCTCAGTCCAATACGTATTTACAACAATGACCATCAATCTAACTAGACTTGAAGATAGCATAGACACATACAGAGAAAACATTAAATCGACCATTAAACAAGTCCAAAACATCCCAGCACAACGCAATAATTTTAAACTCAGCGATCTGAAAGAAAGAATGATCAACAACCTCAATATTCATCTAGACGATCTTGAGACAGAGAAAACAAGAATCAACGACATCAGAGGACATTTACCCAAACCTGAAGAACATCCGAAAGTAGGAGGAAAATCAATGCATCAAAAAAATAAAAGGTTTGTGCTACAAATGTTATTTGGTGCTTTAGGAACATTCATGGGAATGTTCACTCAGAACCAATATGACAAACTGCAACAAGATCTTAACAATCAACGTTCCATCACCAAAAGACTCATCGAAGTAGTCAACACTCAAGGCAAAGCTATCGAAGGCATCCTAAGCTCTCTAGACGAAATCCAATCGCAACTAGACGCACAAGCCGCCCTTAATCCAGCCAATCTCGACGCAACCCTTCAGAGTACTAATAGAAAAATCAGAGTAGAAATCGATCAAGTGTTTCGAGTGATACAAACAGCCCAATGGAGAAGACTTGCTATGGATTTTCTTTCTGTAGATCAGAGCGAAGAACTATTTTCCACTTTAGAGAAGTCCGCAAAAGAGAGTGACTCACAACTCCTAATAGAGAAACCGTCAGATATTTTCCAACTTGAGCTTTCCTACTTCTATAATGGTGATGTCATCACTCTCCTACTGCACGTACCTATGGTCCCCAAGGGTTCTCTTCTCCGACTTGTGAAACTTCATCCGTTCCCTCTTCCAGTAGCCGGTAATTATTCCGTCGTCCCCGATGTTGACACCGAAATCTTGGCTCTCTCTACCTCTCAAGAGAGACTGTCAGCACAGTTCCCAGCAACTAATCTCCTCGGATGCCACCAGGTTAATCACATCTTTTTATGCCAGAGCCAAGGAGTACTGAACAGAAGACTAGCTCAGTCCTGCTTAGGAGCTTTGTACAACCAAGACTTCAAAGCAGCCCGAACATTGTGTCCTATGAAAATCATCCATGCTGAAGAGGTCATTTATCGACTCAAAGATAATGATCATCTTGTGTACAGTCCCGTTGTTCAGACCATCCCCATCACCTGTGCAACAAAGAGTTATGAAAAATGGATTCAGAGAGGAGTAACAGAATTCAAACTCGAAGCAGGATGTAGAGCCGATTTACTCCATCATATTGTTTATGCCGATTACGCAATCTCTCTTGACACCGGTCTCCAACACATCAAGATGTCGAGGGACCCTGACATGGGTCTTCTCAATGTGAAGCCGGAAGAACTAGAAAAACTGTTAAACCATATGAACGAGAACGGACTCTACCGACCCACTGTTAATGACATCCTCGAAGCTCATGGAGAAACTACCATTATCGCCAATATTAAGGAAGACATCAAAAGTATCAAGTCAAGTGAAACAAGTCTTCAATCCGATATTTCCGTACAACTTCTAACCCTAGCTCAAGTTACTCGTGACATAAAAAACCTGAAAGACAAGCAGGAAAGAGCTCAGAAAATGTTAGAAGACGAACAGAAGAACAGCAGCAAGCAAATGAACAGCATCTACACTGTAAATGAAAGTGATTTTTCTACATTGGAATCTTCAAAAACATCCCTCACATGGTCCATTGCAGGCTGGAGTATTTTCAGCATTGTTATTTTAATTCTTGCCGCCATTTTATACATCACCGTCAATAACTTCCGCTACCAAATCAATACTTTATATTCAGCCTTCAACGCAACAAATCGCAATGCCTTACGCCGTCTTATTATTGATTTTTTCACTCAATACAAACTCAACATTCTTTCCAACTCCGCAATCCAGACTGCCAACCCTCAAAACCCAGCATAAACACAAAAAAATTCCACGCAAATTAGTACTAAAAAAGTAATAAAATTTAAACTTAACTTGGTTATTAATGTACATAACCAATAATATATATAATAAATAAAATATATTGTACAAATGCATTGAACAAAAATAAACTGAAAGTGTATTTAAGTTATCTTCGAATTTAATTAACTACTTTAACCACAAACAATGTGATTTTAGGCATGATCAAACGTACGGTTATGCAATGTAAATTTTGTTAAACAAAATCTTACTTTAAAACCGTACCTTATGAACACGGCTCCTTTCGACCGTTCTTCCCAAGTAAGTTATCTTAAAGTAGGAGAAAATTAACTTGTCTTAGAAATTATTTAAGAATAAGGTACTTTGATAAATTGAATTGTAACAAAAAGTTCGTAAACAATATATATTATAAATTAAATATATTGTACAAATGAATTGAACCGAAATAAACTGTAAGTGTATTTCAGTTATCTTCAAATTTAATTAACTACTTTAACCACAAACAATGTGATTTTAGGCATGATCAAACGTACGGTGATGTAATGTAGATTTTGTAAAACAAAATCTAACTTTAAAACCGTAGGTTATGAACATGGCTCCTTTCGACCGTTCTTCCAAAGTAAGTTAATTTTTAGTAGGCGAAAAAGTAACTTTTGTTATAAATTATTTAAGAATAAGGTACTTCAATAAATTGAATTGTAACTTAAAGTTTGTAAACAATATATATATTATACAGTAGTCAACTAAACAACAAGAACACTTATCGTTCACATCTCAAGCTCAACCTCAAAATTCAAAGTAAATGTTATCAAATGTAATAGTTAATGATGCAAGGTACTATAACTGATTTAACTAAAGAAATGTTTCTATATGTTAGTCTAAAATTTTTACAATACAAATGTATAAGTCAAAGTATTGATATTTAATGCATTAAAACAATGACATACACAAGATAGATAATTTGCGTTTTGTTAGAGTAATGTATTTTATTTAATATAACTATTTCAACCTGAGATGGATCACTGAATTCTTTGAAATGCTGCTGCTAACGTGTTCGCCTCGTGCCTGGGCATCCCTAGGTTGAACCCCTTTAAAGTCCTAAGTGATCCTTTAGGTTCGATGCCGTTATACCTTTAATTATATCTATCCCTATACAAAAAGACTACATACTAATACTGGTAATTGTTTATATCTGTAATAAAATAACAGTTTTTGAGAAATCGGTTAGATATTCTTGTGAGTGAACTTAAAGCATAAGTTGAAGTGCACAAGTTCAGTTTGACGAGCCAAAAAAGCATACCTTATATCTTATTCCTTATATCTGTAATACTTGATAAATTCACAGGGCAAAACACGGTATTTAACTATAAATATTGTATAAAAACGAAAGAAATAAGCCTTTGAATATTGTAAAAAAAACCTTTTTATTAATCACAATTTAGTAATTTTAAATGTACATTTATTCGTCATGTTTTGTTGCAATTAAAGCAATTAAATTGTCGAATGCAGAAATCAGATACCAGAAAACATCAATGATAGTGGGTGGTTTGAAGTTTGGAGTCTTGGTCTGGTCTTTGTATACATTAGAGATCTTCAAGAGTTCTATCTCTGGGACGATGTTGGTTAATTCCTGATCTTTGATAAAATGATGATTGAGGTTTAGTCGGCATTGAGGTTTCACATGGACGAATGAAATTCCTGCCTGGATTGATAATCCGCCCTCAGTATTTTCTGTGCATTTATAGACTGGATGTTGATGGTCGGCCGAGTACAGTAGATATAGTTCAGGTTTGATCTGGTAGACAAGCTCTCGATGGTTGGAGATAGTGAAATTGCACAAGTCAAGTGCGGCCAAATAGTTCTTGTTAGCTAAAGCGATCAAACAAGAGTCTTCCGTCGGCTTGATCTTCATTTTCTCGATGTCGCAGTAATATATATATTGCATTCGTTTGCAGAGGTGCATTTGGTCCTTAGAAAATTGTACAGGCTCTGACTGGTCGTTGATGGGAAATGCCAATACTTCTTCTTTCTGGTTCTGCGGAATCATAGGTACTCCGTTGACGAGCCAGGGTAGAGGCTGAAGTTGAACTAGTCGGTACAGAGTGCCAAATTTTTTTTCACGAACAGGTTCAATTGGTAAGAATCCCAGAGTTCCCAATATTCCTATGGTCAAATATCTAATAGCACGGGTGTTTTCGATTGTTGCTTGTTTTTTCAAATTGAGCCAGTCCATTACTGAGTCTGCCAACTTGGTATCGTTTTCCCACATCTCCTCAGTTATGAAGCTAGGATTGAACATCATTCCAAGTTTCTGAAACACAACTAAGTGTTGCTGGTCCTCAACGAACGGTTGGCTGGAAGGTGATTTGACTGCAGTTGCAATGCTGACGAGTAGGATGAATATAGTTACTTGCAGTGTTTTCCGTTGAATGTTGCGGCGACCTCGGTGTTTTGAATCCATTTTCAACTTCTAAGTTTTCAATGTTGACTTAGGAATGTTGAAAGTGTTAAGGTTTCCGTTTAGCGATTGTATTACGATTGTAAATAATAAATGCTGTTGGCAGGTAGGGGTGGTCTGTGAGACTGATGCAGTTTGGTACATAACGTCCCTCATTTATATCCGTCCTCTAGCATTTTTTAATTAAAAATGTTGTTGCTATTGTGTGTTGGATTGTTTTGTTTTTTGTATTTTTAATTAAGCGAATAGTTGTAATTTGGCAGAGGAAATGTAATCGAACCAGGTTGCGGCTAATTAAATTGTTGGCTTGGGTGTTACCATCGGCTTGTTGCTGTATAAAATCTGAAATGCGTTTCCCCGCCCTCTTTCAGTGCAATTTCTTAATATATTAAAACACTTGTAAAATGGAAAAATTGACAGCCTTTATATGAAAGAATAAAAAAACCTGAAAAATATAGTGTTCGGGCAAATAATTGTGACTTTTTGTATAGCACGGTAATTTAGTACATATTTTGTCAACAATTGCCTGTTTTCAAAACCGTGGAATTAGTAAATTTCTGTTTGGGCTTTCTAATGTCAATTTTAATAATCTCTCATTACCCTTAATAAAACTTACTATTTTGAGGTTTAATGTATCGCTTAGGTCTTTAAAGTGCGGCTATAGTGTTCGCTCGATTCCCTTCAAAGTCTTAAGCTATACTTTTATAATTTTTTGGTCATTTCTTTATTATTTTTCGTCTAAATAATAATGACTTTAAAAAAATACTAGTAAGATAAAATCAAAATACTTTTATTTCATTACTGTCATCTGGTAATTGTCATTTTCTGCGAAGTAAACTCATACCCAATAAAAAGTAATCCCACGGTGAAAAAAGGTATTCTTTGTAAAACAATATTGCTAGTAAAATTCCGTGCGATTATCTGTCTGTCCTTTAATCTATCTGCCTTTCTATATATTTATATAAATTAAATTTGGGACAGACAGGACGATAACTACACACAAAAATAGTCAGAATAATCTCTTTTTTAAATGCCATTTGATGTCATTTCCAATGTAGATTATCGTTACTCATCAATCAAAATTGACAAATTTCAGTATGTATGTATTTATGGTATAAGTATGTATGTTAGTATGTATGTATTTATAAATATACTAGCTGTTGTACCCAGCGTTGCTTGGGATTTTTTGTATTTAAAAAACCTAGCCCTAACCTAACCCTAACCTAACCCTAACCTAACCCTAGCCTAACCCTAGCCTAGCCCTACCCTAACCCAAACCTAACCCTAACCTAGGTAACCCTAACCTAACCCTATCCTAACTTGCTACAGATGACTTGGGAAAAAAGATTGAATCAAAATGAAAAAAAGTCCCACTGGAGAGTCAGTTTTTAGTTAGAAATATGAGACAGAACAAAACATTCAATTAAAGTAATGCTGATCATAGATTAAATTTTGTAAAAAAAATAATTTTAATCAAAATTTTGAAACATTCACATTTAACCTAAATTACTAACCCTCTCTCTCTCTCTCTCTCGCTCTCTCTCTCTCTCTCTCTCTCTCTCTCTCTCTC
>Ga0209107_10001056_pt1 | contig 15495 bp, 7 predicted proteins | sample LakErihyJuly2011_2_FD_187460 | JGI IMG/M metagenome (GOLD analysis project Ga0209107, IMG submission 187460) | Freshwater microbial communities from dead zone in Lake Erie, Canada - CCB hypolimnion July 2011 (SPAdes) (version 2) | ecosystem: Environmental > Aquatic > Freshwater > Lentic >... | reverse complement strand
CAGGTCCTACTGGACAAACAGGTCCTACTGGACAAACAGGTCCTACTGGACAAACAGGTCCTACTGGACAAACAGGTCCTACTGGACAAACAGGTCCTACTGGACAAATCGGACCTAGTAACAGTGTTTCTGGTTTATACGTTTCTACAGGAGGAACAGGGTCTATTTATATTGGAACAACAGGAGGTCCAACTGGATATGCTAATAATATCGTATTGAATGCATCAGGCACAGGTTTATGTACAACAGGACCAACAGGTGGTTTCTATGTAGCACCAATTGGATCATACTCTGGTTCAACAGGTCCATTTAAAATTTTAGCTTATGGACAAGATAAACAGATTGTTACATTAGATACATCAGAAATGTCTCTATCTACGCCTACAGTTACTAATGATTCATGGCTATTGATGAATTTATTAAATTCACCTCCTGCGCCTACATTAACAGTTACTAATACTACCAATGATATTTACATACGGTTTACTTATCCTATTCAAACCGTGTATGGATATTTTGATAAACCTTTACCTCTTTTATCAGGTTTTAATATAAATTTGTATACAGGTTCGACTTATAATGACTCAACAAATGGTAATTCAGTTATTGCATCAGTGTCTACAAATTTTATAAAATCAAAAGTTAATGATTTGGATACTTCTGTTGTATTATGTATTCATCTTACAAATATTAGTGCAACAAATGGTTATAAACCAAGTGGTATTTATGGAAAAGAATATTTAATTTATACAACAATAGATACAACAGGAAAATTATGGGCATGGTATAATAATAACAGTACAACTACTAATAAAGCTAGTGCAATTATAAGTTATTTGGATTCAGTTGCACCTGGTATTATATCATCATTAATATCAACAGTTGGTACTATTCCTAATACATATAGTATTACTCTTAATTTTACTTCTCCTTCATCATCTGGTGTAACAAGTAATACATTAAAATATAATATAACATTTACACCAAAAGCTAATACTATTAGATATTCAGGTCTTAATGAGACTACAGCTATAACTCTTTCACCTAATCCTACTAGTAATGCTATTAGTGCTCCTATATCAACAACTACACCAAGTGGTCTTTATCCAGATACAACTTATGACGTTTCAGTAACATCTACAAATGATAGTAATAAAACTAGTCTAGTTGAAAAATTAACAACAGTAGCAACAAGTTATTTTAGTCCAACATCTTATTTTATAACATCAACAAACCCTCCTACACTTTCTGTAACTTTACCAACAACATATACAGCATTACTTGTAAATAATTCTCATGGTACAACTACAACTTATAAAATTATATCAAATAATACTATTACAGCATCTATTACATTAAATGTTCAAAATTGTGTTACAAATCGTGGTATTACAGGAGACGGTGCTAGTCTTAATTCTTCTAATAAATTATTATTTAATGTCAATGCAACTTTAACAGGTGGTAATATAACTACTCAGACATCAACACCTAATATGTCATTAGGAGGATGGGGTCAAACAAATAGTTTAGATGATAATACAAATACAAATATTACAATAACAGCAGGTACAAACACAGATGCAAATACAGATGATAGTAAAAAAACTGGATATTACCAAAAATGTACTTTTAGTGTAAGTGTGCCTTATACTGCAACAAATTTCCCAGCCTCACCAGGAAATTCAAATGCTTATACATTAACTTTTAATGGTAAATATCCATCTACAAATACTACAAATAATAAGGATTATACATTTGCTAGTATTGGTGATAAATCATTTTACTGGGATGGTAGTCTAGAAACACCAACTGTCAGTACTGTTACAATAAATAGTATTTCTTCGAGTACAACAAAAGTATGTGGTCTAAGTGTTTATAGTGGAAATCTTACAGTAAGTGTAACAACAAATGGTATTAAAAATGTTGGATATTATTTTATTAATTCTACACAACTTTTATCGTATTCTTCAACAATAGGAGGAACTATACCTTCTGAAAAAACAAAACAAAATATAACAGCTGGCATAACAGCTGGATTAATCGATCAAACAAACGGATTAACACTTACAAATAGTTCTTTAATTATTACTAATCCTACACAAACATATGCAAATAGTGTATCTATTACATCAACTGCATATAATTTAAAAGATGATTCTGGATCTAAACAATCTTCATCTACTTTACTTATTTATGATCCATTGAGTGTTACAGCTATAGGCGAAATTGTTAGAGTTGCATCGACATCTACAGCTGGAAATGAAGCAGTTAGTTATGATTCTACTTCTAATTCTGGTAATGCAAATAATACTGCTAATAATTATCTAATAAATGAAACATTATATTCAGCTAATACATATGATAACACTAAACTGATAAATAGTGATAATTATTCAAAAGATGCGTTATTATATAATGGTTCTTATTATGGATCTGGATCTGGATTTATTCAATATACTGGATATAGTGGAAATAGTAATATAGATTACACAACTATAAATGAAGGTATAACTATAAGATATGTAACATTAAAATTTCCTATATCAAATACACGACCACAATTTAATACAATTACTTTTACAATAAATAATCTAAAAAATGTAAATTATAATAGTAGTGACAGTTCTTTATATCATCACGAAAGTTTACAAACTAATCGTTTCCTATTTTTTTACAGAATGGAAGACTCAACATCAATAATAACTGCTTTAAATTGGTCAAGTGGTGGTCAAATATCAACGCCTTGGATTGATGGCAATTATGTAGCAACAAAAGCTAATTTAACAAATCCATCTTTACCAACATCGGCTAATATTAGTAACATATATTTTACGCCATGTGGTGGAACAACAAGTTCTAATTATGATAACAACACTAAAATAGGAACATTTGTTGTAAAATTGCCTTACTTGATCAACTCTACTGATTTAACAAAAAGTTTAAATATGAATATCTATTGTAGAATTGGTATAAATACTTCATATCCAAACACATCATTTGGTAAAGTTAGTATAACTACATCAGAAAGTTAATAAACTATTTTTTTATTTAAAACCATTGTTTAAATAAAATGAGTATTAGTGATAATAAGATAACTTTTTTATATAAAAAAAATTTAGGAGTAGTTGATACACAAAATAATCTTAGTTTTTCTAGTGAGCAGGCAGGCAATGCTCGATCTAAAATAATCTCTAATTTACAATTATTCTCACAATCAATTCCAATTATTAATCCTAATGACTGGACAAATGTTCAATATGTTAATCCAGATGGGTCATTAGGATCAACTAATAATAATATAGGAACAGTTAAAACATCTTTATCTTATCCATATCTTCAATATGTAGAAAATCTTGTTCTTAATTTTACTGCAAGTAATTATGCTTTTGCTCCAGTTAATCCTGGTATAAGTACAAATATAAACTTATTATCTAATACTATACCTTTTAATTATAATCCAGCAAATACAGGTTGGGCTTATAAAGTAACATCATCTACTTATTTATCAGGATTGGTTGATAATGCAGAATATATAGTTGATACAGATGCTGGATATCTTTATTTTATTAATACAACTAATTGGACATATGGCAAACCATCTATTTCTTTTTACAGATATAATGGGACTATCGGTATGCCTACCAATCTTGGTACTTTTGCTGGGGTTTATAACCAAGGTGCTGGTGCTATTGCATATGGCAATTATGCAGGATATACTGGACAAGGTGTTAATTCTATTTCTATTGGTCAAAATGCTGGACAGTATAAACAAGGAACAGGGTCAATTGCTATTGGTTACATCGCAGGTCCAACTGGAATGCAAAGCAATAGTATTGCTCTTAATGCGTCTGGAAAAGAATTATATGCAACGGGTCCTACAGGTGGTTTCTATGTTGCACCAGTAGGTTCATACTCAGGATCGATAGGTCCATTCACATTATTGGCGTATGGAGCAGATAAACAAATTGTAAGTGTAACAGGGACAGTTTTAACTAATATGGGGATTGGAGGTGATACCGATCCAGTAGGACAAACTGGTCCTACTGGACAAACTGGTCCTACTGGACAAACAGGTCCTACTGGACAAACTGGACAAACTGGACATACTGGACCAACGGGACAAACAGGATCAACAGGTCCTACTGGATCAACAGGTCCTACTGGACAAACGGGACAAACAGGTCCTATTGGACAAATTGGACAAATTGGACCTATAGGACCTATTGGAATAAAAGGAGATACCGGACCAAAAGGAGATGTTGGACCGCAAGGAACTATTGGACCACAAGGACCAGAAGGACAACCAAAATCAGATAATATATTTACGTCTATATTTGGTGGTTTAGTTGGCGGTTTAGCTGGTGGGATTACAGCTAATTCTTTTGGAGCTGGTTCCGATATAGCTCTAGGTCTTAATAATGCTATATCAACTTCTGCACTAGCAGCTCGTGTAACTGTGTTAGACGGTCGTGTAACTGTGTTAGACACACAAATAGCTACAATAAACGCAAGTATAACAGAAATAAGAGGACAACTTGCAGAAATAAGAGTACAAATGGGAGAAATAAGAGCGCAAATAGCAACAGACATAGCAGCAGCAAAAGTAGAATTAAGAGCAGACATAGAAGCAGCAAAAGTAGAATTAAGAGCAAAAATAACAACAGACATAGCAGCAGCAAAAGTAGAATTAAGAGCAGAAATATCAGCAGCAAAATTAGACTTAAGAACGCAAATAGCAACAGACATAGCAGCAGCAAAAGTAGAATTAAGAGCAGAAATAGAAGCAGCAAAAGTAGCTTTAGAAGCAGAAATATCAGCAATAAAAATAGACATAGGAAATATAAGAGCATCTATTCAAGTTTTAGGTACAAGGATTAACGTATCGGATATTAAGTTAACTTTGCATGATAGTTATATTAACAGATTACAGATAGAAGCTATAGCAGACAGAGATATTATAAGTGATTTGTTTAAAAACATGGGTGGCCAAATGGGACTTAGACACGATGTTAATTTACCAAATGACGGGATTCAACTTGCAGGAAGTGAATTTGGATCCATTAATATTGGCAATAGTAAGTTATATGTTACAGGATATACAGGATATACAGGACTTTTTCTAGACAACGCTCCTTCTTCTACTACAGGAAGTATTATCATTAACGCTTCTCCTTATGTTTTATATGGAACAGGACCAACAGGTGGTTTCTATGTGACTCCTGTTACATCTTCTTCTAATTCAACTGGTCCATTCACGTTACTAGCTTATGGAGCAGATAAACAAATTGTAAGTGTAACAGGATCAGTATTGACCAATATGGGAATTGGAGGTGGATCACTATCTACATCTACTGTTACAAATGATGCATGGATATTATCAAATTTGATTGGATCACCTCCATCTGTCGTTTTAACACTTGATAAAAAGACAACAACAGATGCTTACATTACATTTTCATATCCATCACAAATTTATTCTGGATTGAGTCAATCCGGATTATTGCCTTATATAAATAATATGTATGTAAATTTATATAAAAATGGTGACATTACTACTACTAATGGTGTAACTGGTACAAATTATATTAATAGCAGTCTACCTAATTTTATTGCATCTACTACACCTGTAAATCCTACCAGTATTGTACAGTGTATTAATATATCAAAAACTGTCGCTACAGGTACATTTACAACATATAAAACATTGAAAACATATACTATAAAATATGATTCATTAACACCAGGTCAACTTGCAAATTTTTATTTATGGTATTCAAATAATAATCCAAATAAAAATGTAGCAACAATATCATTTACATATAATACTCCACAAAATCCAACACAAATTACATTATTACATATTACACCAAGTTCAACTGCACAGACAATTACTATTACATTTACAGGATCTTCCAGTATAGATTCAGGTGATACATCAAGTACTGCTACATTAAATTATGATATAATTTATTATGCTATTCAAGGATCAAATAAATTCAGATACGGTGGAACTTATGAGTCTAGTACCCATTCTATAACATCAAAAATATCAAGCGGTTCAACCGGAGACGCACAATCTAAAGATATATCAACTTATATTTACCCAGATACTGCTTATTATATTACAGTAAATGCATCAAATACAAATGTAAGTACTTTTACAGGAACAACAGGAACAAGTATTTTAAATTCAACTACAACTGTAACTGGGACAACTGGTCCATCATTATCATCAACAACTAGCAATGGAAGTATAGATAAAACAAGTGATCTTATATCTGGTAAATCTGTATTTAATGGATTAACTGTAAATAATTTATTAAATTCAAATTCAAATGTAAATAGTCTTAGTTTCACACAAAATTATAATATTCATAATAATTATTCGAGTCGTGGAAGTACTGATACAAATTTAGTTTCATTTAATTGTTATCTAAGAGGATTAACAGGTGGAACTGGTATCACAGGACCTATTAATTATAATTTAGATGGATTTAAATCTTCATATAGTTATACATCTAGCACAAATAATAATATTACTTTATCAGCATCAAATGTATATGATCAATATAGTGGTAATACCGAAGGAAAAGATGGTTATTATTTAAAAGCCGATATAAATGTATCAATGGCTAGTGCAAATTTACAAAGAAATTCAAACCAACTTACATTAGGTGTAACAGGTACATATAAATCAACTAATTCTGGAAATATATGTCAAACATACCGAAATTTTTATTATGACGGTGAACCTATTGATCCAGTTATTATCGGATTTACTGGTTCTTTTGTATCAACAAATTGTGTCCAAATTTGTGGAGTAACAGGTATAAGTCCAGAATCTAATTCTATTATTAAAATGCAAACAAGTGTAACAGGTATCGGAAATTATTTTTATAATAATACCAATATTTTAACTTACACCAAACCAACACAATTAACAGATTTTAGTCCTAACAGTGAAACTGATTTATCAAATTTAACAACTGGTACTGGTTCAACAGGTCTTAAATACATAAATACTTTTATTAATTCTAATATAACAACTAAATCAAATACATATCATAATGGAACTATTACATACACAGTCAACGCTTATAATACAAGTGGAACTAGTGCAACTTTATCTTTTACAGATAATAAAAAATATATGTTATTTGATACTCCTCTTTATAATAAATATTTAATCCAAACTGCTACTACTATACCTTTAGTAAATACAAGTTATGTTGAAGGTGTAAGAATATGGTCGTGTAATCCTGGGAATGAAACTGTTATAAATCCAAATAATAGTATAAATAATCTTACAAATTATGGTTCATCATATTCAACATTAAATCCATTATTTAATCATAAAATAAATTTGAATAGTGGAACTGGTACAACTGAAATGTTAATGTGGACAAAAATTGGAGACGTTGTATATCAAAATCCAGGAACAGCAGGAACAAATGGTTATATAAATTATATCAATTCTTATTATACAGATAGTAATTTTAATAGTGTTGATTATAGTAGTATAACAATATCAAATTTAACATATCGTTATACTACTTTTGCATGGAAAGTAGATGTTGCTAGTTTATCAACTAATACTTATGTGCTAGGTGAATTTACTATAAATAATGTTTCAACAACTAGTACTTTGACGATAGATGGAACTACTGGTCAAATAAAAACATCAGTAGATCAACCAATAAACTTATTTTATAGAATAGAAGATTCTATTAATTTAACAGACTTATCAAAGTCTACTCCTTGGATTAAATCTATTTTTAATACTTCTACACAAATTAATACTTCAAATAATACTGAAACAACTAAATCTTTCACAGGATTATATCAGTCTTCTAGTAATGTTTCTTATTCTTTGCCGAATTATACTATAAAAGTAATAATGGGAGGACTTACTTTATCAAAAAATACTAGTACAAATACTTATATTTATGCGAGAATACAAATTCCTACAAATTTAGATTTTTCTTTTACACATATTTCATTTAAATTAGTGTAATTAAGATATTATAATATTTTATTAAATAATAGTTTAATAAAATAATATTAAATAAATGTCTTTTGCATATACAGATCTTTTATTTAAAAAATATTTAGGTATTACTTATTCAAATACAGTTACATTTGATTTAGAAGCTCCTGGTAATTCTCGACCTAAACTTTTTTCAAACTCTCAACTTTATTCTCAACCTATTCCTTCTATAGCACCATCTGGACCGATATCATTATTAACTCCCCAAACTATCACAAATACAAATATTTCTCCTGATTTAGTTTTGACAGGATATACCGATCAAAATGGTTTAATCAGTCAAACTGATAACTACTTAGGCACTGTTTATACTTCTAAATCTTACCCATGGATTCAATACATTAAAAATTTAAAATTAGAAGCTGTTATAGCCGGATTTTCTTATAGATTTACAAATCCAGCTACTAAAAATAATTTATTATCTAATGTAATCCCTTTTAATTATGATCCAGCAAATAACTCTTATACTACATATTTATATACATCAACAGGCAATAAATATAATGATTTAACTTCTATTAGTCAAAATTTCTATTTTATTGATATAGATGCCGGATATCTTATTATTTTAAATAAAAATTGGGATCCAATAGTTCACGGATTGCCTCTTATTTCATTCTACCGTTATAATGGTTCTATCGGTATTCCTACCAATCTTGGAACTTTTGCTGGATCTTATAACCAAGGAGCTGGCGCTATTGCATATGGTAATTATGCAGGATATACTGGACAAGGTGTTAATTCTATTTCTATCGGTCAAAATGCGGGCCAGTATAAACAAGGAACAGGTTCAATCGCTATTGGTTACCTAGCAGGACCAACTGGAATGCAAAGCAATAGTATTGCTCTTAATGCATCTGGAAAAGAATTGTATGCAACAGGACCTACTGGTGGTTTCTATGTTGATCCTGTTGCATCTTACTCAGAATCAAAAGGTCCATTCACATTATTGGCATATGGAGCAGATAAACAAATTGTTAGTGTGACAGGAACCGTGTTAACCAATATGGGAATTGGAGGTGGAGGTGGAGGTGGATCAATAAGTTATACTGGACCAAAAGGTGATCCAGGATCAACAATTAATAATTTCCCTTATAATATGAATTTAAATATAATTTCTAAAACAACTAATGATTTATCAATACAAAACTTAGACCAAAAATCTATTATTACATATAATTCTTCTGCTAGTTTTGGACACATGTCTGGTATATGGTATTCACCGACTCAAGTATGTTTAGGAAGTAAAAATGTTCGTAGTCCAAGTCCTCAATCTAATTTGATGATATCAGGTTCTATCCTACCAACTATATCGAGTCCGATGCAAAATTGGGTTATAGGAATACAACTAAATAATTCAAATCAACAAACACCAAATTTTATTAATTATAATAACTATAGTTTTATATATTTTATAGGGATGGGTTTAGTAATAAATAGTAATTTTATTAAAATTTTTTTAGAAGACCAAGAAATTACTACTAATGTAGCTATTCCTTCTAATACAGTATCTACATTTTCTATGTTAATATCAGTAAAAGATATAGAATTTTATTTTAATAATGTGCTTATTTATACATATATATTAAATGATGATTTTAGCTACTACAGTACCAGAAACGACCTATCTAGTAAAATTTTTATTATAGGAAAAATAGGATATAATAATGATAATTATAGTCTAAAAGGTGTTGGAACACAAATGATAGTATCTGTAGGATTTTCTAATTCTTATCCTATTATTGCAACACGTTCAAGTTCAGCTGATTTAACATTAACAGAAACAAGTATTATCAAACAATTAAATAATACAGTAATAAATTATGTTATTACTAAAAATACAAATCAATTCTGTTACCTAAGCTGTACTGCTAAATTTGCAAATAAATACGGTCAATTTATAGGATTATCGTCAACTGGTTCAAGCGGAAAAGATTATGGTTTTACATATCATACAGATGGACATTTATATATATCTAAAAACGGTGTAAATATATTTGATTTAGGAGAGCCAGAATTTCTACAAATATCTGATACAGTATTATGGGAGTCTACTGTATCATTAAAATTAGGCATAGAACTATCATCAAACACTATTTTATTCTATTATATGGGTTCAATTGTATATAATGATATTCCTTTATCTTCTAATTACACAGGTGTTTTTCAAGTATCTGCTGTAAATGATTTCATAACAAATATTAATTATGGATATCTTTCAGGAAATATTTTTATAAATAAATTGTGGAATAATTATAGAATATTACCAGGAACCTGGTATAATACGTTTAATTCAATTCTTGAAAATTTTTTAACTTTAACTCCAGGAGGATATGCATATTTTGATCCAACAACTGCAAGTGCTAATGTATTAAATAATTTTATAATAGGTCATATGCCAGGCAGACAATATTGTCTAAAAGTTCCTATAAAAGGTATTTATCAAATAAATTGGACATTAGATGAAATATATGGAGAATACTCTATGTTTATATCAGTGAATGGTGGTGATGAAACTGAAACTATTAATAATAATAATAATACTTACACATTATTGCGTACGTATCCTAATAATAGTACATACAGTTTATCAACAACACTTAATTTATCTATAACAGATTATTTTTGTTTAGGTTTATATGCATATGGACAAACAATAATGGAGCCTGCGCCTGGCAATATTTTTGGTTCTTTTACAATTAACAGTATTTAAAAATTTAATTAAATTAATTAATTAAATTTTTTTTATATATTTTCTATAATCCATTTGTGGATATCAACAGGGAGCCATTGAATATTATCAAATAACATAGTTACAAGCTCAGTTGTGTTATCTTCTTTTGAAAAAAATATAGTTACTGTATTATCTTCTTTTGTATATAACATAGATAATGTAAATTCAACATACAATTCTTTAAAATAAAATGGTAAACTGATATCTTTTAATTCCCATTCAGACGTATATAACATAAAACGGTGAAAATATTTTCTTGTATCTCTATTTAATAAATCGTGAACGACCATTAACCAAGAACCATCAGACAATTTTATAGGACAAGTAGAACCTCTAATTTTTGATAAATCAAAGTTAAATTTATTTGTATCTTTTTTTAATACAACAGAAGTATTGCCTGTTTTTTTATCAATTTCTAAAATAGTTAAAGGTTGATGAGAGTAAATAGCAAATAATTTATTTTTATCGATAAAAGGTGCCCAATTTTTTTGACATTGATTATCATTATAATTAGTTGGCAAGATATTTTTGATATAATAATTTAGATCATCATTTTTATCAAAATTGCATAATACAATACAAGGATGGTTATGATTTCCGTATTCAAATGTTATAGCTAAGCCTAAATATTCATCGTCATTTATTTTACAAAGTCTCATGTCTTCTAATCCTTTAATATGTGAGTCTCTTTTTTTAGCACAATCAGGTCCTAATAAAACTTCATATTTTTTAGAAACGATACCATTATTATCAGAATTAATCCAATAATTTTTTGTATTAACATGTTGATTTTCGTCGCGAATACTGTACTGAAAATTTTTATTGATACTATAGTTTACAGTTCTAACATTTCCAGTGTATCCTTTTTTAGTTTTGAACAAAGAAGGACTAGATGATATAAAAGGTTCATCTATTTTGAGTACAAATTCTTTATTTGTTTGGTAGTTTAATTTATTCATATAAAAGAAACTATTAGAGTAAGATTGGAATTTTACATGTTCAGGTGAATCTTTAGAGAGAAGTAAATGATCACATGCGATAAATGATTGATGTCTTTTATCGGTATAAAATCCGCATATACTTAATTCTTCAAGTAAACGATAATTATAAATATTATGTTCAATGAATAAAACTTGATCGTGTGGATATACAATTTTCAAAGCTGTTTTTAGAAATAAAAGAGCTAGTTGATTTTTAGCAATCAATCTATAATAATGAATGATACGGTAGAGTGTTTCTGAACGAGATGGCAATACTTCGTAAGCTAAGCTCCAATAATAAATTGCATTTTCATTTTGATTTAAATTAAAATAGATATCACCTACACGCATATGAGCGATAAAAATTTCTTCATGCCATCCACCTGCTTCAATTCTTTTTTTATAAAATTTGATTGCTTCATCTTTATTTCCAAAATCAGAGTAACTTTGAGCTAAATAAAAGTAGTATCTTTCATTTTTAGGTTCATCAATAAGTCCTTGTGTTAATAATTTAATATCTCGTTCAAATTTATCAGCTTTAGCACCTCCATCTCCGATATCATCAATATATAAATCAGATAATTTGCCATCTAAATCTTTATCATCACATCCCCAGTATTCGTGTGTAACTCCTATACATTTATAACGTAAGCTAGATCTGAATATTCTTTTATTATAATAAGTCATTGAAGGGTTAACTTGTTGAATACACCAAGAGTCTTTAGTTTCTAACATTTTTTTATTAAATGTAGGCTTAATACGAAAAATCATATCTGCATCAATGGTTAATAAATATGTTTTAGTTAGGTCATATTTATTTTCTTTAAGCCATTCTTGAGCATTCGTTATACTTTTACTACGATTATGTCCAAAATTTTTCCATTCGTCTTTATAAACCTTTCCTTTAATGTTATTATTTAATAGATATTTTTCTATTAATTCAACTGTATTATCAGTTGATCCGGTGTCAGAAATAACGATTGAATCAATAATTGATTTAACAGAGTCAAGACAACGTTCTATAATTTTTGATTCATTTTTTACAATCATAACAAGAGAAATTTCTGTCATTTTTATATTTAGATGTCATCATTTAAATATAATTAATTTAATTTTTTTAAAAAATCTTCAAATGATTCAGCTTTTCTTGGGCCATTGTATTTAACAAATTCTTTTCCATTTTTAAAAGTTGTGATATTAGGGAATCCTTGAAATTCTTTAAAAAATTTTGAAACTAAAGGTTTTGTTTCTATTTCAGCAGGAGTTTTACCAGTTACATTTACATAACAAAAAACAAAATTATCGTTTTTCATACTTTCATTTGCTTTTTCAAATTCAGGCATAGCTGTTTGACAGTGTCCACACCAATCTGCTTTAACCATTATAAAAAAAATTTTATCTTTATATTCAGGTAATTGACTAGGCAATAATGTTAGATTATTCATATCAAAATCGAATGATTCTAAAAAGTATGCCATTTTTATAGTAGTAAATATAAAAATTTTTAGTTTTCATCATCTTCATTTGTTCCTAGATCTTCTTCATGAATTTGTTTTTTATCTTTAATATAAATTGATATTTTACCAAGATTACCGATATTACTATTGAAAAACAATGGAAATCCTTCTGTTTGGTATACTTGTATTAATGTACTGAGACCTGAGATTTTTGAAATTCTACATAATTGTTCTGTATCAAAATCTTGTACACATGTTATATCCATTTTTTCTTCTATCTCACCGAAAATAATTTCACGACTGTAAATATCATTACTATTACAATTAAATTTTAGAAAACCTACACATGATGAAATAGTAATAGAATTTCCGCCCATATTATTTAAATCTTTAATCATCTTAATATATTCATTGCTTGGAATATTAACAGGTTTTCCGTATTCAGATGGAATATCGATATCAAGGCTTTGAAGATTTTGAATTTTTACAAAACTAGTAGTTACACGATTTTTTTCTTTTGGGATAACACGAATGCCTAAATCATCTTCTTTATCAAACTCAATAAATAAAGCTAAACTATCTTTCTTTTTAATATTTTTTAACATTTTATAAAAATGAGATAAATTGAGACCTATTGATAGAGATTTTCCTTTAAATTTAAACTGGCTAAAATTATTAGCATCAAGTGACATATCAATTAAAACACGTCGGTTACTATCAGTCATTCTAAATAAGATACCAGATTCATTTACAATGAAACAACCGTTTTTAATATTATTTTGGAGTAATTCTGCTAGAATTTTAATAATATATCCTTCAGTTGTTTTACAGTAGAATAAATAATTGGACATCTTTTTAATTTAGTTTCAATATTTAAATTAAATTAACTATTTTTTTATTTAAATTAAATGAATCCATCGATTTATTCGATTATTTCAACTGTTGTATCTTTTATCATTTTATTGACTTACTATTTAAAAGTAAAACCTGACTTTGTCATGGAGAATAAAGATACAGTCTCACTTCGAATTTGTATTATTTATTCCTTACTATTTTCAAGCTCAATTGGATTATTAGTGCTTGGAGTTTCTTCTATTATAAATAATTACAAGTAATTTAATTTATTTTTGGATAAATTAAATGAGCAATCAGCAATTTTATGTCAACCCGGTAAATATATGTACCGAATTATATGGAAAAGAAAATTTAATTGAAGTAAGAGATTGTATCATGAGTTCAATAAGACGATATTATGGAACATTTTGTTCATTTCATGAAGTAGGTTTAAAGAATATGATAGACTGTTATATGATTCAAATTATTAAAAATGCAGGACGTAATCCTAACGCTTTAAAATTAGCATTACCACCACCTATGCTTGAACCTAGATTCTTTGTTGAACGATACTTTCAATTACTTGATAAACAAAAGGCTTATAATCAATGTTTACTTGATTGTAAAGATAATGGGGATTGTAAAAGAAATTGTTATATAGATATGAATGCAATGCAATAGAATTACTTCTTCTTTGATTTCTTCTTTGATTTCTTCTTTTTCTTTGATTCTTTTTCAGCTTTATTTTTTTTAGCTATTCCAAATCCTTTTAAAAAGCATGTATGAAGAGTTCCAAAATCATGATAATTATCTGGTAAGTCGTCTGAATTACCACAATAATATTTACGTTGATCTATAGGATAATAATCTTGTAAAAAACGTAGATCAACAGGTTCATTAATTCCTCTGCCATACCCAGAACGTAAACAATCATACCTTGATCCTATAATTTTATCACCTGATAAAAGTCTAGGATCAAGAGAGTTATTCCCACAATAGAAAGTCATTTATTTTATATAAATAAAATAAATTAATTCCAATCACTTTCTTCATAAAAATAATCACTTTCTTCGTAATCACTTTCTTCGTAATCACTTTCTTCTTCTAATCCAAGTTCTTGAATTGTATAAATTCTAACTTCATCTTCATAGTAATTGTATTGATCCCATAAATAATTTCCTTTATCATCAATTTTTACAATGCATGCCCATGGGTAAGAACTATAAAAGTCTAAATAAAGTTTATAATTGTGATTAAATTTAAAGTTTTTTAAATAACAGCTTTCTTGAGATATATTTTCACATTCACTGCATAATAAATGCTGGCGTTTATTTTCATTTTCTCCAAAAATTTTTAAAATAAATTTTTGTCTTTCAATAACATCGAAATAATGAGTATAAGAATCAATATCTAAAAAATTACCAAACTCTATTTTAGAAGTAT
>Ga0209107_10001055_pt1 | contig 15495 bp, 37 predicted proteins | sample LakErihyJuly2011_2_FD_187460 | JGI IMG/M metagenome (GOLD analysis project Ga0209107, IMG submission 187460) | Freshwater microbial communities from dead zone in Lake Erie, Canada - CCB hypolimnion July 2011 (SPAdes) (version 2) | ecosystem: Environmental > Aquatic > Freshwater > Lentic >... | reverse complement strand
TGTGCTTTGACACACGCCCCAGATAAGGTTGCCACTATGGCAATCAACACCAAGACCGACCGCTCTGCGGAGGTCACCCAGTCCCTGTCCACCCTTGTCGACGAGCGTCTTCGCTTGAAGGCGGAACTTGATGAACTCACCGAGCGTCTTAAAGCGTTCGATGAAGTTGTCATCGCATGCTTCCAGTCGGGAGGCATTACCAAGGTCGAGACCGACAATGGAAAACTGAGCCTTGTTCAGTCCAACACTGTCCAGTGGAACGATGAAGTCTTGAAAGGTCTCATCACTACAGCACAGTGGAACCGCATCACGGTTCGCAAGATTGACAAGGTTCGACTTGAAGCCGAATTGGTGGTTGGTCGAATTGATGCTGATGAGGTCGAAGTAGCGAAATCGGTTAAACAATCTAAACCGTTCCTTCGCTGATCTCATAGGTCAGTCATATGGCTTTCGTAATCAGTCTCCTGCACCTTCATAATGTGGAGGTGTCGGGAGACTGTTGCGTTAGCGCTGTCAAGCGCATCAAGAACCAGAGCAATGCTCTCGGTTAAACGATTCTTTAGTAATTCAATCTCTGCTTGAAGTTTCTGGTTCTCTGCTTCAAGTTCTTTGATGGTGACCCTAGCCATTCTGTCGCTCTACACAGTCCCAGCCACAGGCTGTGTAACCAGCAAGGTCTGCCCAGTGATCACGCTTGTTAGGTGACCAAGACATGCGAGCGATCTTTAGAAGGCTCATGAGGATCGCTACATCATGTGCTTGAAGGTCAAGACCATCCCTTGCGGTCATCGTGCGAGCAAGGTATGTCTGCCACAACGACGCTGTAGTGCTGAAGTCGTCTAGTGGATCTCCATAGTCATTGTTCCTGTCACCGTTAATAAGTTCAATTGCTTCTTCTAAGATGTCTGTTCTGAAGTTATCAGCCATTGTTGAACTCCATCATTCCATACTTAGTTTCATTATTGCAGTACTGGTTGTGCACCTTAATGACCTCAGCAAACTCTGGGAGTGTATGTACCCGTCGTCCTAGATAACCTCTGTTCCAGTGCTGTGTGTACATGTAAGCGTGGACGCCATAGTTCTTGTACTCGGCGTACTGCTCGTAGTGGTCATCAATTGAAGCGCACTCATCCAGTGAGATGGCTGTAAGAATCTCTGCCTTCTGACCGCTGAAGTGGAGCGTGTCAGGGATGAGGCGGTAGCGCTCTAACCACTTAATGGTCTGACCTTGCGCTGATGGTGACCTGTGTGTGATGACATGGATACGCAACCCTTGGTCACGGAGAGCCTGCCAGCCGACCATGGTCTTTGGTATTGGTGCCTCATCATTGAAGATCTCACGCTCATAGGTCAACTTGTCTAGAGTCTCATAGAACTCGTCAGCGGTCATCCCCCACTCAGCAAAGAACTCCCAGTTAGTTGGGGTCGAGAACTGCTTGTTGTAGTACTCAGAGAAGTGCTTTGTTACGACAGATGAAAAATCAAACAAGACTCCATCAATGTCTATTGCTACATCAGTAATCATCTGTTAAGAGCCTCCACGATATTGTGTGCTTCCCATTGAGTAGCACATTCACAAACAAAGTCGTAATTCAAAGAGCCAAGACGGTGTGATCGAGCAACAATGTAATTGTCAGAAGAAATCTTAACAATGGCGTAGTCAACCTCTACTGGTGCTGGTGGAACATGTGGTGCTTTACTAATGTTCTTGCTGAGGGCACGATTGTATGCGCCTTCCATCTCTTGATGATCCATCTAGTGCTCCTTCGATTAACGGCTGATTCTAGCCGTATAAAGGATACCTGTCAATGACCCTCTTCAGACAAATCAATTATGTCGGCGTACATGGCGTTGGCACCGTTCTGGTCAAGACCACCATTAGGGAGCATGCGTGACTGCTCTCCAGCCTTTGCACCAAACAACCGAGACAACACACCACTGGAACCACGGGCTTCAACCTCAAAGCGCACTAAGTCACGGTTGTCGTTAATGTTCTTGAAGCGCTCTACCAAACTAAACAGGCGGTCAATCTCACCAGACAGTGACGAGTCAAGACCCTGTCCTTCAAGTTCTTCAGCGAACCGAGCGAACATCACACGACCTACTTGCATCTCTACAAGAGCACGCATTGCGGACTGAAGTTGATCTTTTGTGCGGATCTCAATCGGCAAAGAAAACGCACAGTCAGAATTTTCTTCAAACTGCGGACAACGGCTTGCCAAGTAACAATGATTGCACTGCCGTAAAGGGTTAGCGTTATAGCGCAAAACAGGCACTTGTTCGGGGTCAATTTCAATAGATTCCCCTTGTGCATCAACGGTTTGCGTGCCCATAGAGGTGATGTTCTCGATACCCATAATTGGTAGCAATGTTTTTTCGTTTGCGTGCCGCCTCTTGGGGGGGTCAGTAACAATGTTTGGTACCCTCGGTGCCGCACTTGGGGGATTATCACTACCCCCTGGAATCATTATGATTGAGTTGTCATTATCGAGTGTGAACTCTTCCTCATCATCTACATTCATAAGGTCATAGCCCCCAAAATTCTTGGTCTCCCATGCTCTCCATGATTGGATAGCAAGGTGTGCAACAGCGTTCACTTCGTCGTTGATAACAGCATCGTAGTCGACCCCAAGGCGCTGAATATCTGCCCTGTGCCGTTTACGGACGCTGTCCTTTTGTTGTGCTGGGTATCGGTGTAGGGCGTGACCATCCCATACCTGTGTTTCTCCGTAGCGGACAGCACTAGACCATGAAACTACAATGACGGCTTCCCAGCCGACACGCTCAATAACATCTGGCTTTGATGTAAGACCAATGAGATTGGTTCCCCAGCGCATAGCGATCTGACCAATGCGAGCAATATTGCGACCCGTAATGGCTCGGTCACTGATGGCTACTCGACCGTACTTCTGGCATAACCATGTCAGGCGCTCTAGGTCATCTGCGTCGTTCCAGATAGGGATATACTTATCACCCATCCATGTGCCATCGTAGTCTGGTCTACCAATCACATAAGTTAAACTATCGATGTGCTCACGCACAAAAGAGTCGTACCGAGATAGGTCTTCGTCATTCTCTGAGATATACAGGATGATCTCATTGCCTTGGTACACAGCAGACAGGTCAATGACCTTGCGCTTGGGTACTGCATAGTGAGTCAGGTTTATCGCAAAGCGTGTAACTCCTGCGCTAAGTAGCAATGAGCGGTAAGAACCTTTCTCGGCTCCACCAAAAAATACTTTCAATCTGTTTCCTGTTTCTTCACATGTGGTCTGATCTTCGATAAGGAAGAGTCCAAGTATTCCAAAGCCTGTGATCCATCTTCTACAGGTAATTCTTTATCTTGTATTGCTTTACGCAAAAGAGATTGAGCAACAATTATTGCTATACGAACCTGATTAATAAATGGCGAACGGCTTGGCATGACATACTCATTCCTCTGAAGATTGACTCTGTCTATTGTAGGGCTTTCTCCATACTGATGGAGAGTGAGCGTCTTCTATCTCAAGTCGGTGTTCTTCGTCTTCATACAAACGGATGATATGCATGCAAGGAGGTTCGCCATTGGCTTCTTCCTCGATCCATTCATCTTCCGACATAGGCAACCCATCGTGTACATAACAAACAGGAGGTCCACACCATCCCTGTTCTAATCCAATTTCCAACCATGTATCAAAGTCAATGTCATTCATAGGGTCAAGCATGCCAGCCTCGCTCTGCTTTTGCAAGTGCTTGGGAGTCAATTTCTTTGGAGAGTTCGTCCCATCCTCTGATTGTCTTGGATTCAACCCATTCTGGTCGTCCAATTCTTGGTACGGAGACAAGGAGGGATGCAATTCCTTCATGAAGGGTTTTAGCAATGGTGGATGGATCGTTGTCAACGAACCACTCAACTCGTCCGTATCCTGCTTGGATACTACGAACACGCTCCAGTTTGGCATCGGCAGATGTTTCATATGTTAAATCAATCGATCCCGCTCTGTAGCCTTCACGCTTGAGCCACTCCATAAGTATAGGTGTTTTGTCTGGACTGATTCCTGTAGCAAGAACACAGATGCGTCCTTGGTATTGAGAGAACAACATGTTCCATAGTTTTCTTCCTTCGTTAATTGGTTGTCTTGCACCAAGTTCTTCCCCTTCTAATGCAAGTACATCAAAGGTGATAACTATCACTTTTTATACAATCCCATTGCAATGCGCTCTTGCTCTGCAACCCACGATCCAACAGGGCAATACATGCAGAGATACTGACGCTTATCTGGTGCAACACCAATCTTGCGACCAATAGTCTTTCCTTCGGAACACCAATCAATACAACCACCCTTAGGGCGATCATGCTTGTTGTAGCACTTCAACGCATCGACTTTAAGTTCATCACGGAAGTCACGGATGTATACATCCATTTCTCCCAACTCATTCTTGAGAAGAGTTTCCATGTCCAGTTTTTCAGCAGTTTCTGGATCAGTACGGAAAATAGATGCACGACAGTTATCAGGATCAGGCACCTGTGCATTGTGGCGATTGCAAAGTTCAATCAACTCTTGGTCGTATTCTGGAGGTCCGTCATAAGGACGAAGTTTCCACATGACGCCATGTGTCTTGCAGACGAGCAGGCGGTCGTAACCAGTTTCAGCCATTTTGTACTCCTAATAAGTTTGGATAGTCGTAAAGACTACACCAAAATTAAAGGGTGGTTACATAGACGAAGAATTGTCTGCACGGATAGATGCGTCATTGTGGACACGGTGTGCTAAATCTCGTGCTCTTGCTGGTGCACCAATGCCACGAAAAGTGCCCATGTGTGAGTTCTCACGAAACACAGAAGACTTCATACCGCTTGCCTCGTGGTCAATTTTAATGTTTTTGTCGGGGTGCCCATAGGACTCCAACCAAGGGTACATGTTTGCCATTACAGCCCAGAGTCTGCCAGTGGGTGACGGTCAGTGAAACTGTAAACCTCACCAGTTGGGAACTGAGCCTTAGTTACCTGCATACGAAGTGTTGCTGAGGTTGGATCAACCTCTCCACCACGGTCTGGTGTGAGGGACTTGAACTTACCATCTGTAGCGCCGAGGCGCAGATCTCGGTTCATTGAGCGGGAATCATTAACTGCCATATAAATAGTTTACCTTATTAGAGGAAGTCTAGTTTTCCCAGACTTCACGGTGTTTTCTTTGTGCAAAAGACTCACTGGGATCGCCATAACTTGATTTCTCTGATGGCTTGGCGTCCCACAGTGCTTTGCGCTGGCGCTGTTCTGCTGTCCAGATTGGTGGTGTACTTACTGTAGTAGAGGTGCCCCACAGAGTGCGACGAGCGTTGCGGTCATGTGCACGGCTCCTCGGAGGAGATGTGATGGGTGCTGTGCCTGTGCTACCAGCACGAAGAATTGGGTCTTTCACCACATGCCTCTGCGTTCAGCAGGATCAACAACACCAGTTGGGGGACGAGTCATGGTGCGACTACCAGCGTCTGAGGTCATAGTTTCACCAGTACCTCGACCTTTTGTAAGTATTCCTTGAAGACCCTGAACACCTAAACGAGCACCACGAGCGCTTATCTCACCACTTGGACTACCCCAACGGCTTGGCATTGTGTCAACATACTTTCCTGGATTTCCATAATCACGAGATGTTCCAGCGGTAATAGTAGGAAAACTAAGCGCTTTAGGCTTAAATATTTGTGGTTCTTTCCACACTGTAGGTTGAACGCCCAATGTTTCTGGGGTGCCAATTCCTTGTTGATATCTCATGTCCATAATCCTTGCATTGAGTAGCGACTAGTTGCTTCTGAGTTTGCTTCCATGAATCCATCACGGAACATCACAGGAGCGCCAGATTGCCATGAACGGAATGTTGGAAAGTTGCGATCGAGTGTGAGGCAATCAGACACACTCATTGCTTGCTTTTGGATACCACGAGTTTGTGGGAACAACCCTTGTGGCACTACAGGACGAATATTGCGTATCTCTTCAGGCGTGGAAATAGCAGACATGAGTGCTTGATCAACAAGCATCTCTTGCCTACTTTGCCATGGCTTATTGGGATACTGGGGCATTACTGTCCTTTTGGAAAGGTGTTGCGGTTTTGCGCTGGGACACCAAGGCGTGACTCTTCGTAGTCATACCCTTCATTAAAATCGTTTGCAGATTGTGCTGATGGTGGAAGTGGGAGCATGTTTGAACGCACAGCATCTCTACCAATAGAAAACGCAGACGCACTTACCTGACGGTTAGGGTGCTTTGAAGTATCTTTACCTTTCGGCATTAGTACTCGTAGTCTTTTACAGGGCGAGTGTTATCGATGTTATTGCTTGGTACATGGTACTTTTGCCCAACAACGCCACCCCATGACTTACCGTCTTTTTCTTGTACTTGCATTGAGTCTGTAGAGTCCCCTCCACTACCTTCAGCACTGAACATATGTGTGCGTCCAACATTGCCCATGTATGTGCCAATGGATGCACGACCTACTTTTCGGTTTGGGTGATTTGCGGTGTTTTCTCCACGAGCCATGGTTATTTCTTCTTCTTTGGACGGGGGATACCTTGGGCTGGTGCCTCATCGGTGTCCTGTGAGTAAGTTACAGAAGGATCTGCCTTCTTTGGTTGCATAGAAGGGTGGTTCTGCCGAGGATCAAAATTGACACGGTAGACATTGCCTTCACGACTAACTTGTCGCTGTGGGCTTCTTGATGTGTCTTTACCCTTAGCCATGACTTACCAAAGACCTTTGCTATTCATTTTGGCAGACTCAGACTCAGGAAAATGGGCGTCTAATCCGCCGTCCATGTCAGCCATAAGTTCTGGATTTTCTTCTTCGTGCTTTTTGTAAGCCGTCATTGCATCAATATCCCGTTGCAATTCAGGGCTACGCAAAACATCTACATAACCACCTCCTGCAAACTTATGACGACTTACACCACGGTTTGGATGGTTTGAAGTGTTTTCTCCACGAGCCATTATTTGTCTCCTTCATTTCGACTATCTGGGCGATTTTTTCCGAGGGCTTCATCCAAATCAGGTAGGAACTTCTCTGGGTGTTGTTCATACATGTTTGGAAATTTACGGGTTGGTTGCGACGCAATATAGTCGTCCCAATCTTTATACATTGGACGACCAAATTGGTTGCGGTTGAGGGTCATTAGTTTTCGCCTCTTACACGGCGGTCTTGAACATCTTCAGCGATTCTAAAATATTGACTGTTTTGGAGTGCAGCGCCTTGACCAGATTGTCCTCCTACATACCTTTTACGGTTAGCAGGACCATAGGCTTCGTCATAGTCTGATTCTTCAGGGTTGTAATTAACTCCACGAAGACCTTCATTGCGCTGTGCGAGCATCTCTTGCTGTGCGATCATTGCATTACGAGTGTTGATGTATGGGTCAGCGATGTGCTGTCCCCTGTGGTTGTGTGCCATTACTGACCTTCTCTTCCTTTACGCACTGAGAACCCATGACCAGATTCACCAAATGCAAGTTTTGTGCGGTCAATAGGTGCGTTAGTATCTGGCATTAGGTCAGCATCAGTTGTAAGGTCTCGGTCTTCATCATCGTCGTATTCGTTTTGCATGTTGCTACGACCTTGTAGACCTGCTGATTCAGTTGAGTGCATATCATAAATACTGCGAATAGTTCCTACATCGGTGCCTCGACGAGCCATATTTGAAATGTCCGCAATACGGGAGTAATCAAGTTGATTAGACCCCATAGTACTGCGCTGTGTGAGGTATGGGTCTGCAATTGAGTTCATGCGGTGATCGTGTGCCATTATTAGGCTCCTGTCTTACTTAATTTTTTTGCCATTGGGGGCGATTTTGGAGATGGTTTTGGTTTACGAGGAACAGTCGTTCCTCCAGCAGGACCACGGAAGTCTCCTTCTCCGTCGTCCCCATTTTTTTTCGGCTGTTTAGGCTCTTTCTTCATGTAAGGCTTAACTACTGAGTTAGTTGATTCCTCATTGCCCCACTTTTTTGAAGACTTCTTCCTGTACTCAGAAGGGTTGTTGTCCCACTCTTCCCAAGGAAGGTTGATTAACTGCTCATCAGAGTTTGGAATTGAAACTTTAAAACCCTTGCCATGTCTATCGGGCGTGAAAGGTGCCCTATATTCATTTGGATCAAAGCGAGAAGCCATATGAATATTTTAGACTATTTAGCGCCAGCGTGGAGCGAGTGATTGCAACTGAGAACGGCGCTCAGGGCTAATCTGTGTTGCCTGATTAGGCTCGTCACCTCGTGGAATACCACGGGGACCTACTTTTCCGTCGTTTGTCAGACGGACAGGTTCAGCACCAACAGGAGAGAACCGCAAACCTTGTGCTTCTCTCTGTAGTCCTGTGTACATATTGAACTCTTCAGGCCAAAAGTAGTCAGTTGTATTGATTCTTTCACCTTTGTGAACACCACGGCTGTACTGGCGTGCGTTCATACGGCTTAGGGTGCCTAGAACTTTGTCTTGACGGCGGTTGGCGTCCATGGTGCCAAGGTATCCGTCTGGATACTGTGAATCTACGGCTGTACGGAAACCTGAAAGTTGTGCGTCTTTTCCGTTACGGAAGACAGGACTTGGTCCCATTGTGACAGCAGTACCAACTCCAGGTGCTTGGGCTGGGCTGTTCCATGAAGTAAATGTAGGTGTTTGTTGGCTCATCCCCACATACCCCCTGCTGACATAGAAGGTCCAAGAACCCCACCGCCACCGCCTATAGTAGAAACAGGGCGTGCAGAACGAGCAATTGCTTTTTTACGCTCATACCTTTGAAGGGTGCGTGACTTAGATCGTGGGTTCTTATTAGCCATTTTATTTATATGAAGATGTAATATCTTGCGATGAATCGTCAGGATTGAACTTATTAAGTGTTCCGCCTGAGTAAGCACCAGAAGACTCATTATAGGTCCCCCAGTGCGCTCCTGAGGGGCTTACAAGGTGTTCTGCGCCTGTGTTGTCCCTATGGACTGTAGCGCCCTGTGAAATAGCGCTGGACGCTGTTTTAGACCACTCACTTTGTGAGTTACGAGAAGACTGACCTTGTTGGCGGAACTGACGCTGTCCTCGAAAGGTAGGCATTACCGTTCGCCACCTTTGTATTCAATTTCAGAAGGTGTTCCAAGGTGACCATGTTCCATAAAACGGGCTACAGCGGTAGTTGGATCCATACCATGGTCTTGAATAAACGATCCAACATGTTTCTGGTACTTCTTGCCTTTAGTGCCAAAAGCACCTGCAACAATCTGCTCTGCGTGCTTTGCAGTGGAGTAATCATGTCCAGCCAAACGACCACGGATGGCTGTTTCTGGGCTAACTAGTTCCTGCCAAGCCTTCTGCTGACGGCGAGCATCACGGCGAGAAAAGGTTACACGCTCTTTTGAAGTAGGGGCATCTCCAAAAGATCCAACATGGCGTCGTGCTTCACCATCTGCACCTGTTTCTAGGGGCGTTACAGAAGCATCATCAACCATTAGGAGTCTCTTTCGTCGTATTTCTGATGGCAATTAAGGCACATTGGGTCACCTGAGTAACTCTTTTCTGTGGCTACTTCGCCACAACCTGCACCAGTGCATTTCTCGTTGCTACGGGTGGTGCTTGCACCTTGTCGCCTAAATACGGGTTTGCCATTAAAAGTAGTCATCAGAATCCTTATTTAATCACTGGTTTAAATGATATCGCAGAAATGGTGTCGCCGTTTTCTCCCTTAATATCATCAAAACCGATGATAAAAGTAAGGTCGGTGCCACGAGGTGCTACGAAACCACGGGCAATAGCGGCGGCTTTAGCCGCTTGGTTGACTGCTGATGCACCAATAGCACGCATTTTAGGCAATTGCCCTGCGTTAATGGCACGAGCCAGAATAGATCCGACGGATTGAGGGTTACTGGAACCCGACACCTTCAAGACATCATCAATTGTTGTGTTCAATTCTTGTGACACAGTTGTACTCCTTGTTATAAGTTGTACCTATTCTAGTTGAATCCAGCGTCCTCTAGTAGTTGAACCAAATCTTCTAACCGTAGGACAGCGTATGACTCACCTAACGCTTTTTCTCCCTTACCAGCACGCTTGACAACCAATACAGGCAAACCATTACCTAGACGACCTGCCTGTTCGACTGTGTCGTTAAGCCATTGGCTCAGTTGGAAGGCTTTTTGGTTCTTGCATTGCACCGCTACCTTACGCATATCTGTCCTACGGGCGATCCCATTGACATCACCTGTGTCGTTACCACCTGAAAGAGCAGGTCGGTGGGCATGAATAAAACCCTTACTAATTAAATAGTCTCTTACAAGTACCTCAAAGGATGTGCCTTTGGCTTTGGCTTTATTGCTCATCTGATTCCTTTAATGGGTAAATAAAACATTTAATAACAGGGACTTCCAAAAAATCTTCTGCTGTAGTGTACAAAGTTGACTTTTTAATAATCTGTGAATGACACACTTGTGTTCCTGAAACAACCAAAATGTGTGTGCGCTCTGTGTTCAACATAATAAAAAACGATTTTGTATTTATAAACTTTAGTTTTCTGGCAGGAAAATGAACAGTCGAGAAAGGAAACTTTGGTCCAGACCAGTTGTGTTTGACCTCAACCTCTACTTCAATATTTTTACCAGTTTCTTGGTTAGTTCCTAGTAAGTCAATTCCGTATTGGTCAGGGTTAACCTGTGTGTCGTACCCCTGCCCCTTTAACCAATCAATAACTTGATGCTTGGCGTCGTCATTTTTGGTGTACAGGGACTTACTAAAGGGTTTGTTAGCCACGGGCTAACTCTCTTGATAAGCGCTCTACCTCTGTGTACAGTTCATGCACCTTGGCTTTAAGGGCGTCACGCTCTATTGCCATGTCCCGTAATGCTTCTTGTGTTTTGCCATGTGATTCACGAGAGTCCATTAGTTGTGTGTAGATACTGGGGGTGTTGTAACGACTAGCCTTGTAGTTCATTGCCATTACTTGTCCTTAAACATTTGTCCAGTGAATACACCGCAGACAAAAACCGCAGTAACCATTATTACGAGTGTAAAAAACTCAGCCATAGAACGACCTCACCTTTTCTTTTAATTGTTCGTTTTCTTTTTCTAATTGTTGACAGCGCTCAATCCAGAATTTAATAACTCTGCGTTGTTCCACAATTTGATCGTTAACTGGTAAATCGGGCATGTGGTTCATTTCATGTCCCCTTTGTATGTTTTGGCAGTGCTCTGAAGATATCCAGCACCCATTTTAGTAATTACCCAACCTGTAGGTACTTTTTTAACTAAGTTGTACTTTTCAAGCATTGCCATAGATTCTTTAGTACGAGAAATGCTCCTGAATTTATTTGGAAACATTGCGTAAACATCTTCGGCAGTAACTGGCTTGTTTTTCATGACAGCGTACTTGAGAGCACAGTGGGTAGACCCACCATTAAGGATGCGTGGTGTACTCATGGTAAGTACCGAGCCTGACGGCGCTCCTGAGGGGCAAGACCAATACGGCGACTCAACTCACGGCTTAGTACTTGAGCACCACGCTCACACCGTTCAAATACAGATTCAACCAGTTTGCGGTATGCACGGCATTCCGAATAAACATTCTGTGCTTCAATGACCTCAGGGTTAATATCCCTGTGAGCCTTGGCAAGTGTGACAGTGTCACCCTTTTCTTTGACGCCCCATTGGCTGATGAGGACCATTGACTCAGTCAAGCGCAAATCGTTTGCGGCTCGCTCTTCTGCAATTTCTGCTTGTACATAGTCAGACTTAGCGTAGGACACCCACGACATAAACTGGTTGTACAGCGACATCAAGTCACTATCTGATAACTCGTCTAACAGATTGGGAACTACTGGAATCTCCGTCACTGGTTTGTCTGGAAGATCGAACTTCTTCTGAAACTTTGCTACTACTGGATCCACTGGGCGATTGCTCATCACTACTCTTGTCACTCCAACACTCCTTTTTGAATGGACAACTTTTACACACACGATTATCTGGGGAAACCCATGATGGTCGATCTGGTGGGATACCTGATTCTATCGCCCTAACAACAGAATGACACGCACCAAGTATGGGGTCAACAATTTCTGGTTGATAGGAAATAGAGAATTCTTTTACAGCCTGTGTTGCTTTCCACTCATATAGGATGACTGCTTGATCAATGCCGAGACAGTACATGTACAACTGTGTTTGACGCACATGTGAATCAAACGGAAACTTAATACGATTCCACAACTCATCAAGAGTAATTTCTTTTTTACCGTAAGGTGCAAAGAGTCCGTAGTCTTCCATACGCACAGTTCCTACGCCAACACTCTTGATTTCAAGTACTGCACGACCTTGCTTGTCATTGATGATGCCATCAGCATGACCAATGATGCGGTGCTCTTCATTAAAGATGGGTGCTTCAGTAGACTCCATCAATCCTGCTTCAGTAAGCCAACCTTGCCACTTACCATGAATGAGATGTCCTTCAGCAAAAATATTTAATCGTTGAAGAGTGAAAGACTCTGGTGCTTCTTCACGACCATTGATGCGATACCAAGATGATCGGGGGCACCAGTCCTTCTTACATATCTCAGAAGGATGCAGATGTAGTTTGTCACGCTCTGCGCTGGTCTTAGAGTTGTTCTCTAGTAGAAGCCTCTCAACAGGCGCTAGAAGTCTGTGGGGGCTGTTGATAAGCCTCTTCATGTCTGCTGGGTTAATTGCCATTACTCGCCAACCATTTCTACAAAATCGTCTTCTACAAGAACTACATACCTACGACCAGCAAGATCAAATTGCAACACAGGTGTGCGGTCTTCTGTGATGGCTCGCTCGATCAACTCACGCAAGTCAACTTCTTTTAAAGTAATTGACTTCTTGTTGATAGTCAGTTTGTTTTCAAATAGAAACTCTGTTGAGCGAACATCATTCTTCCGCAACCAACCACTACCAGAACCTGCATTGCGACTACCCTTGTAGGTGTTGGCTGTGCGCTGTTCCTGTTTCTTGGATTGCTTCATGATACTGCGCTTTTCATCAGCGCCAAAGGTCATGATTCAATACCGTACTTAGCGAATACTTCTCCTCGAAGTTTTGCTTGGAGACCAAGGTCCTCACGGACACCATCAAGGACTTTGTCTTTGCCTTGCCACTTCTGTCCGTCATACGAATAGAAGGCACCAGCACGCTCGATAAGACCAGAGGCAATACCAATGTTGACCATGTCCTTGACAACATCAAAAGATCCAAACGAAAAGTGTTCGGAGTCAGCAAAGTAGAAGTCAATCACTGCGCTCTGCTGTGGTCGGTGTGTCTTGTTCTTAATAGTGCGACCCTTGATGGTCTGACCTACGGTCTCGTCCTTTTCCTTGAGCCACTCATCACGCTTAACTTCTACACGGCAAAAATAGTGGAAGTTTTTTGCCTTACCACCTGGTGTTGTGCGGTTGTCTCCCCACATGACACCAATCTTCTCACGCCACTGGTTGATGATAAGACCTGTGCAACCACGGTCTTCATTGACAAGGGAGCGCTTCTGTGACTTAGACGACTTACGAAAGAACTTTCCAGTAAGACGAGCACCAAGACCTACAGTGAACTCTTCCATCATCTTTTCTGCCTCTGCGTCTGGAACAAGAGCAGGCAATGAATCAATAACAATCATGTCTACTGCACGGTTATCCAACGCACGGATAGCAAGGTCATACACCTGCTCCATGATGTTGTTCTCAACAATCCAAAGACGGTCAAGGTCTACACCAATTGATTGTGCATACTGAGGGACAAAGTCTTCAGCCGCAATCCACATAGCGCAAAAGTCTGGGTCAAGTGCTTGGTTAGCCGCAATGGTCTTATACGCCATAGCGGTTTTACCTGATGACTCTTCACCAATGATTTCACTCCATTGGTTTACAGGCCAACCTCCGCCAAGCATGAGGTCATAGGACAATACACCTGTGGTGATGCGTGGGATTAACTCACGAACATCAGATCCTTTTACAATCGTACCTACACCATTCTTTTTATTAATAGATGAAATTATTGATTGTAATGATTCGTAGTCTGCCATTTTATCCTCTTGGTGTTGCTTGATCGTACATGCCGTTCCAACCGCACTCGTAACAACGAGGGGCTGGTGAATGACCGTTGATCATAGAATTAGATCCTCGACCTGTTCGTGAAAATACATAAATACTTCCGCAGTCGGGGCAGGTCATGTTACCTTCTTTACGCATTGCTTCCCCGCCTTTCCACAAACGAAGTGCTTCGCCCATGGTCAAGTTATCCGTAGGTGCTCGATTAGGATCAAGAACATCTTGTCGTTCAGCCTGCATAGGTGATGACATGGGGACAGACGCTGGAATATGTACAGGTGCAGACAACGGGGGAGTTTGGTAAGTCCGTTGTGGTGTGGGTTGTTGACCACCAAGTTTTTTTGTCCACCAATCAGTCATCGTACATTCCGTCCTCTTCTTCCATAACCATTATTACTTTTTCAGAATCTAGCAACTTGTTAATAAGTGACACACCATGTGATACCAGTATTCTGTGAAAACTGTCTTCGTCGTCTGTTTCAATTTCTCCCATATCGTGCAGTTCACAGAACCAGTCAGAGGCTTCAAGTACTTCTTCTAAGAGTCCCATAGAGGTCATTAATGCCCACCGAGCAATGACTTCGTAAGTTTCTGCTTCCCTAACTTCTTCTGAGGGTGTCGAGAACCCAACAGTGTTAGCAAACTCCTGCCCAAGTGCTGGAGACAACATGAGGTAATACATCCGCTTGTCAATTGCACTCACTTGGCGTCTGCCCAACTATACGCAGAGTCACAGGAAACCAAAAGAGGTACACCATCCATGACCCTATTGTGCCCCATGGCATCCATGAATCGAGGCTTGAGTTCCTCTAAAATATCTTCAGGCACGGATACCACCAGTTCGTCATGTACTTGAACCAAAAGCGTAGCACCAGTTCCTTTCAGTAATTCTGCTATATCAACCATCGCTTGCTTACAGATATCAGCGGCTGATCCTTGTACAACAGCGTTGACAGCCTGTCGTTCAGCACGAGATCGGGTGTACTCATCTGATGAACTGAGGTCTGCTAAACGGCGACGGCGACCAGCAATGGTTGACACATACCCCTTGTTACGCCCTGTCTCAACAACTCGACGCTTCCATTCGGTAAGACCAGAGAACTGTTTGTAATACTGATCAATCATTGCTCTAGCGTCATCAACTGAAATACCTGTGGTGTTTGCCAGTTTGTGCGGTCCACCACCATAAGCCGTAAGGAAGTTAACGCCCTTACCTATTTGACGCTCTTCATTGGTAACTTCCTCTGCTGGTTTCTTAAACAGAAGAGCAGCCGCACCTGTATGAATGTCAATGTTGTTACTAAAGATCTTTAACATTTGTTTATCTTGTGAGAACATCGCCATAACACGCAACTCAATCTGGTCGTAGTCCGCTACAAGAAGTTGGTGCCCCTCTGGAGCAACAAACAAACTTCTAATACTGGATGACCGTGGGATGTTCTGAAGGT
>Ga0209107_10001054_pt1 | contig 15504 bp, 10 predicted proteins | sample LakErihyJuly2011_2_FD_187460 | JGI IMG/M metagenome (GOLD analysis project Ga0209107, IMG submission 187460) | Freshwater microbial communities from dead zone in Lake Erie, Canada - CCB hypolimnion July 2011 (SPAdes) (version 2) | ecosystem: Environmental > Aquatic > Freshwater > Lentic >... | reverse complement strand
GGTGATAATATTTTTCATGGCTTTATTGTTGTTTTTAAATTTAATTCATTTACGGCAACTCGCAAATTCTTACTATATTTAAATACCTATTCTTTAAGATAATTTATCATCGTGCTCATGAAAAAGTATACAATTATAGTGTTGCTCTTTATAGGGACTTGTAGCCTTTTAAAAGCCCAACCTACCGACACCAAATTAGTGTTACTAGGAACCGGCAGCCCCTTTGCAGACCCCAATAAATCCGGTCCTTCCTTGGCTATAATCGTAAACAATACTTCTTATATAGTGGACTGCGGTCCAGGTGTGGTGCGCAGGGCAGCGCAAGCAAAAGAATTGGGGTTTCCTTCATTGGAGGCGGCGCAATTAAAAATGCTATTTATTACCCATTTACATTCCGATCATACCACAGGCTTAGCCGATATCATTTTAACACCCGCTGTGTTAGACCGCAATGCACCCATTAACATTTATGGTCCAGTAGGTATAAAAAAAATGAACCATCATATTATGGAAGCTTATAGGCAAGATATTGATATAAGAATAAAGGGATTAGAAAAAGGGGACGCTATCGCCTATCAGGTAAACACCACTGAAATTAAAGAAGGAGAAATTTACAGAGACAGTAATGTTAGCGTTACCGCATTTAATGTAAAGCATGGTCAGTGGGAGAATGCATTTGGTTTTGTGTTTCAAACCAAGGATAAAAAAATTGTAGTTTCAGGAGACTGCACGTATAGTGAAAACTTAATTAAATATGCAAAGGATTGTGATATTTTAGTTCATGAGGTATACGCTGATGTGGGTTTAAAAAAACGCACACAAAGATGGCAGGATTATCATTCTACTTTTCATACCTCCAGTTATCAATTAGCCGATATTGCAAATAAAGTGAAACCTAAACTGCTAGTACTCAATCATCAATTAACATTTGGTACCACATTGCAAAGCTTATTGGATGAGGTGAAGTCAAAATATAAAGGAGCAGTGGTGAATGGGGCAGATTTAGATATTTATTAGGGCCTCTTTTACCATTTTTTTCTTAAATTGAGGAGATACACTGTTTAAAATTAAAACAAACTTTTATGTCGATATTATCTAATTACACAGATGGCTTTTTTAATGTGAGTGCTGAGCATGGGTTTCTTCCTGTAAAAGCCCCGTTGATAAAATTACCCAGCATATATGATGACTTACAAGCAGTTTTGGACAATATGCCTGTTGTATTAAATGAAAATGATTTTGGATATTTAAACACGGAGGATGGCATTGTTGCACCCACCTTAGCCATCAAAAATCATTTAACTGCTGTTGAAAAAGAGGAAGATATTTTTGTTTTACAAGCTTTATTTAGATCCTATAGTTTTTTAGCCTCTGCTTATTTATTAGAGCCCTCTTTTCAACAATATAGAAAGGATGGTAAATATGGGAAAGCAAGAAATTTGTTGCCTGCAAATATTGCTCAGCCTTTTTGTAAAGTTGCTGATAAATTAAATGTTTTTGCTTGGCTAGATTATCATTATGCCTATTCGTTAGGTAATTATCAAAAGCTAAACGAGGCCGGGGATTTGAATTGGGAAAATATAACCATGTGTAACCGATTTTCGGGTCAGCCCGACGAGGTTGGATTTATTATGTTGCATGTAGACATCAATCGGTTCTCAGCAAATTTAGTGGGCACTGTAATGCAAACCATTCAGGCCTTACATGGTGGAGCACAAACGGTAGGTGATTTGTTGGAAAAGAATTGGGCAACCATGAAGCAAATGAATGAGCGTAGAAAAGAAATGTGGAAGGCTTCAAGATGGCAGCGATACAATGATTTTAGAATTTTTATAATGGGGGTGAAGGGAAATACCGAATTATTTGGAGACGGAGTAGTGTATGAAAATGTGTGGGAGGAGCCTAAAGCATTTAGAGGGCAAACAGGCGCACAGGATGATATTATTCCGATGCAGGATATTTTTTCGGGTGTCATTTTTTATTACCCCCAAAATGAACTCACTAAATATTTATTGGATCTTAGATTATACCGTCCCACCTGTGTTCAGAATTTTTTCAAAGACCTTGAAAACTCAATGAAAACATTACATCCAAAGGGCTTAATGGGTAAACTCGTTGAAAATAAAGATGTAACGGGCCTTTGTTATTTGTTAGGCATATTAGAAGAGATTTATCATTTTAGAAATGGCCATTGGCAGTTTGTTCAAAAATATATTATGGCAAACACAAAGTATGCAATGGCTACTGGAGGTACCCCAATCACTTCTTGGATTCCCAATCAAATTTTATCTGTCATTCGACAAATGGAAGATGTAGTTACTGCAATTACCGCACTTGGCGCATCAGACCAAAGTGAAGCCAATTCTATTTTTGAAAAAAATATAAAATTGTTGCCTACTAAAAAAGGATTGATTGACGGACAACTTGCTTTAATTCATAACAACGATTTTTCTGCAGAAGCCGTGTTTGCTTTGAATCAGAAATTTGGATATGATGACACAAAGTAAATTAATACTGGCGCGATGTGTTATTAAAACAGTAACAGTATAGAAAGGGCCTAAGGTTATTTCGCTGCCGTATTATAATGATATTTAAGGCAAGCTATTATACGCCTGTATTGCTTGCGCAATATCTCCTTCCTTTTTTAAATTTAATTTCTGCTCTGTTACAACGGCATTGATTGCTGCATCTTTATCCATTAAAAAAGACATAATCTCATCTTTGTTAAGACGAATCAATTTAAACTGATCTCCTTTCTTAATATAATATCTGCTCGCATTTGCAAATGTTTTTACCATACCTGCATTAATTTCGCTCATTTCAGAAACTTGTTTAATATCTGAACGATAAAACTGTACGGCACCAGTCCCTACTAATACCTGTATATATTGGTCGGGCTTAATACCCGCTTGGTTCATGCCTTTAATGAATACCATTTCATTTTTATTGTCAGGCCATTTTGGAAATAATTTTACTTCCACAATTTTATCAATCAATTCAAAAGGTTCTCCGCCATTATTATAAAAAAGGATGTTGTCATACAAATCTATCTTAAGCTCAAGATCATTATATATTCCAAGATTGGTTGTTACCGCACCATGTATCCATTTCTCTTGTAAGAAAGGGGTGCCTCTGATCCCTGCATATTTTTCTGGATTAAAATTTTTGTTAGAAACAGGATCCTGCAACTGTAAAAGTTGAGCCTGCACATTTTGTAAAGCAAAGCAAAGTAAAATACAAATTATTATCTTTTTCATAGTCGCATATTAATACCTAAAACTAATTGCTTTGTCTCATTTTTTGAAATAAAATTCGTTAAAAAAAGAAAGGCCGCCATAAAGGCAGCCTTTCTATATAAAATTGCAGGATAGGATTAAAACCAGCCTGGATTTTGTTGTGTTTTGATAGTAGAATTCGCATCTAATTCACCTTGAGGGATTGGCATCAATCTTCTGAAGTTTGTGTAATCAAGTGTTCTTGCAGATGCAGGGTAATCAGCACTACGAACGATACCTCTTTGCAATCTTTGCATATCAAGATAACGATCACCTTCGAAAGCCAATTCTTTTCTTCTTTCTAAGATAATATCCTCTAATAAGGCAGCACCAGAAGTAGCAATTGCTGGAGCACCTCTACGGCTAGTTACTTCATTTACATATTTCAAGGCATCAGCTGAGCTTGAAGGGTAAGAAGCTTCTGCAGCAATTAAGTACATTTCAGATAATCTTAAAACTTTAGTATCTGTATGATCACCACTGAATGAAGTGAATTTATTTACAAATACAGAAGCCAAACCGCCTCTAGTACCTGTTGCATACATTGCTTTTCTTACATCCGCTGCGTCAAACTTACCGTATAACTCACTAGAACATAAAAGGTCTCCGTAGTTACCAGTTTGTAAGTAGATATAAGCCAATGCATCAAATGCGTTGTTTCCAACTGCATCAAATGATAATTCAAATAAAGTTTCTACTTTATCAGTTCTAGGTGCAACACCTGCCCAGTAACCTGCGTGTGTAGCTGCAGTCACCGGAGTGAAACCACTATTTGCAATTACGTCTAAAGCAAGTGCTTTTGCGTTTGTTTTATCTCCCATTGTAAGGTATACCTTAGCTTGTAAAGCTCTAGCAGCATACCTACTAAACTGAGAAGAATTCGTAAACTTAGTCATTAAAGTAGCAGCCTGCGTTAAGTCTCTGTTGATTTGGTCGTATACTTCAGAAACCTTAGCTCTACCTGGTTTTAAGTCAGGATTGTACACAGTAACAACTGGTACACCTAGTGCAGTTGGGTCTTGTGTGTAAGGAGTTGCGAAGTAACGTACTAAGTTAAAGTAAGCCAATGCACGAATGGCATAAGCCTCACCTTTGTATTGTAATACGTTCGCATTATCAGGAATTTTAGAATTGATGATATTGTTTGCACGTAAAATAATACTATAAGATGCACTCCATAAACCAGCTACATCACCATCTGTTACTGTATAGTTATACAGACTAAATGCGGTGTAACGGTTTGTATTGGCAACTGACTGATAAGTATTATCCGCCATGATGTCACCAAGTACTGGTAAAGATCTACCATATAAAGAAGTAGATTTTAAACCTGCATAAGCACCACGTAAAGCAACTTGTAAGTCCGCTTCTGTAGCCAATGCAACTTCTGGTGTCAAAGAGGTTGGAGGGTTCAATTCCAAGAAGCTCTTTTCACAAGAAGCCAATGATAGCAATAACGCTGTTGCTACTATCATATTTTTTATTGTAAATCGTTTCATATTCGTTTCTATTTATATTAAACTTTTATTAAAAAGTTAGGCTAAGCCCAACAGTAACTGTTTTAGGAATGAAAACGTTCAAGTTGCTGGTGCTTCCAGTACCTTGTTCTGGGTCAAAAGGTAAATTTTTATCCTTCACCCAAGTGAATAGGTTGGTACCTCTTACATAAATGTTAGCAGTTCCTAATTTTAGTTTCTCTAATTTTGCTTTTGGAACATTATACCCTAATTGAATATCTCTTACACGAACAAAACCACCGTCATTTAAGTTGAAAGTAGAACTATTTTGAAAGGCTTTGTTACCGTTATACACATATCTAGGGATGTCTGTAACTTGACCTGGAGTTGTCCAAGCGTCTAATTGACGTTTAACTTTGTTGAAACCAGCTCCAAAACCAGAACCTAAATAATAACTTCTCCAGCCATCAGATACTTGGTTACCAAAGCTATAATACAATTGAGCACTTAAAGTAAACCCTTTGTAATTAACTGCATTGGTTAAGGATCCAAAGTATTTAGGCAAAGACTGACCTGCTAAGATACGCGCATTAGCGCCAGGGTAAACGCTCGAAGACGCGCCACGTTTGTCTGTATCATACCATAATGGATCACCCGTTCCTGGATGAACACCAGCCCACTCACGTAAAAAGAAAGTATTGATACTTACACCCTCACGATAAATGAAGGCACCTGAAACGATATCAGCGTCATTTGGTAAACTAGTCACTTTGTTTTTGTTGTTTGCAAAGTTAAAGTCTACATCCCAACGTAAGTCTTTCGTTTGAACAGGAACGATGTTAATAGATACTTCAAGACCTTTATTTTCCATAGCACCAATATTTCTAGTTGCAGATCCAAAACCAGAAGTGGTAGACAAAGGAACACTTAATAATAAGTTTTGAGACTTTCTGATATACCAATCAAGTGTTACATTAATTCTGCTTTTTAATACACTAAAGTCAAGACCAATGTTAAATGGTTTGTTTAATTCCCATGTTAAGTTAGGGTCACCAACGTTGCTTGGAGCAGAACCAGGTAATTGGTTGTAGTTAGCTCCAAAACCATACAATGCAGGAGATTCGTAGTTACCAATACCTGCGTTACCGTTCACACCATAAGAAGATCTAAGTTTTAATTGATCAAATATTTTTTGATTGTTCATAAACTTTTCTCTATCAATATTCCAAGTACCACCAATTGACCAGAAATTACCATAACGATTGTTTTTGCTAAAACGAGAAGATCCATCACGACGGAAGCTTCCAGATAACACAAATCTGTTTTGGTAGTTTAAGTTCGTAGAGGCGAATTGAGATTCAAATGTATATTCTGAAATAGTTGCACTCGCTGTAGTTGGACTCGCACCAGATGCTGGCCAAACTAAACTTAAAGAAGGAGGGAACTGTTGAGATTGTAAAGAAGAAAAATATCCTGCAGACTTTTGAGCCTCATATCCAATTTGAGTGGAAGTAGAAAGGTCTCCGTTACGCGTGATATTTTGATTAAAATCTAATGTATTTGTCCAAACATAGTTGAAATAACGAGTATAGTATGCGAATGAACGACCATTCGTCGCTAAGCCATCACCATGATTTGGGTTATTGTATTGATCCTCCTCTAAGTTGTTATAGTCAATACCGTATACTGATCTAAACTTAAGGTTTTCGAAAATTTTATAATCAGCTGATAAACTACCTCTTGCACTTGTTTGACGTAAATAACGCTTATCCTGATCAGCTAAGGCAATTGTATTGTGTAAACCTGAGTTTAGTACATAGTTGTAAGAGCCATCTGCTTTGTAAGCAGAGTAGGTTGGCAATAAGAAGTAAGTACTTAATAATGGGTTACCAAATGCACCACCTGCTAAAGGCGCGCGTTGGCTAACATTACCCACATTCATATTAAAACCTAAGCTTAATCTGTCTGTTGCTTTATTGTTAATTCTAACATTCAAGTTATTTCTAGCTAACTGAGAGTTGATAGAAGTACCTTCTTGGAAGAAATGGCCACCCGATAAGAAGAAGGTAGTTTTATCGTTACCACCTTCAGCACTTAAGTTCAATTGTCTTTGTTGACCAATTCTCATTACGTTATCGTACCAATTAAAGTTGATACCATTACCTTCTCCTAATGATGCTGCTATTGAGCTTGTTTGAGCTGGACTAGCTCCTGCGTTTATTAAACCTGTACGTGTTAAGTTAATGTACTCATTTGCGTCCAAAGGCAAATACCTAGGGTTTTGGTAGGCAACATCAGAGCTACCTATTTCAGTATCAAATCTGAATTTTGTTTTACCACCTTTACCTTTTTTAGTTGTAATTACAATTACACCATTCGCAGCACGGCTACCATAGATAGACTGAGAAGCGGCATCCTTTAATACTGAAATACTTTCAATATCGTTTGGATTTAATGTACTTAATAAGTTACCTGTTGTTTGTAAACGAGATGCGTCACCTGCATTCACAGGAACTCCGTCAATTACCCACAATGGTGCACTACTTGCATTGATTGAACTTGCACCACGGATTAAAATAGCTTGGCTCGCTCCTGGTTGACCAGAAGAAGCAACCGATTGTAAACCTGCAACTTTACCTTGCAATGCTTTATCCACAGAGCTAAATGGTAAGTTTTCAATGTCTGCAGCTTTTACAATGGAAATTGAACCAGTGTTGGCAGCTTTTTTAGTGGTACCATAACCAGTTACAATAACTTCTTGTAAATCAGAAACTGTAGCAGTTAATACTACGTTTATTTCTGTTTTTGATCCAATGCTTGCTTCTTGTGCTTCAAAGTTTAAAGCAGTAAAAGACAATACTCTTGCATTTGCTGGAACAGCAATTGTATAATTACCATTGTCGTCAGTTTTAGTTCCTAAAGTAGAACCTTTCACTAAGACAGAGGCGTTTGCGACAGGTTTTTTCCCGTCTTCCGTTACTTTACCTCTTACTGTTCTGTTTTGAGCGGAAACCTGAGTAACTGCTAAAACTGCGCAAAAAAGGATAGCGACAAATTTTCTCATAATTTTTAGTTTTTTCGAATGACTAAATTAGTTATTATTTCGTTAAATTTTCTAAATCAATTCGCTTATTTACCCCTCAAAGCTTGATTATTTCCGTATATCAATGATAATAGATACTTATCATATAAAAAAGTATTAATATCCATTAATTTATACATTACTAAATAATTTAATATTATAAAAAAAATTTCAATAATTTAAAATCAAATGGTATAAAAATAGGCAAAGTATTCATTCAACTAAGGTATAGCCTTACTTTTGCTTTTAAATGGAACCCTTTTGAGTGCCCCAATATTTTTAATCACCCCACCTTTTACCCAGCTAAATACCCCTTATCCGGCTACGGCTTATTTGAAAGGCTTTTTCAATACCAAAGGAATAAGTGCGGTTCAAGCCGATTTAGGCATTGAAGTAACGATTGCACTTTTTTGCAAGGAGGGATTAGAAAACTTATTCAAGTCTATTGAGGAAAAGCAATTGAATAAAACTGCGCCCCTACTGTTATCTGAAAATAGTGCACGCATTCTTGCTTTAAAAGAGGTTTACGTTAAAACAATTGATCAGGTGATTTCGTTTTTGCAAGGAAAATCAAATACACTCGCTCATTTAATTTGTACCCGAAATTTCTTGCCCGAAGCCAGTAGATTTGAACAATTAGACAATTTAAATTGGGCTTTTGGAAGTATGGGAAAACAAGATATGGCCAAGCATATTGCCACCATGTACTTGGAAGACCTTAGTGATTTAATTAAAGAAAATATTGACGAACATTTTGGTTTTAGTCGTTATGCCGAAAGTTTAGGAAGATCTGCAAATTCATTTGATGATTTATACAATGCATTGCAAAAGCCATTTACTTATTTAGACGAAATATTAATTAAAATTTTGGATGCAAAATTAAAGGAAGTAAATCCAAAATTAGTTTGCCTCTCCGTTCCTTTCCCCGGAAATTTATATACCTCCTTGCGCTGTGCGCAATGGATTAAGCAACATTACCCTGGCACAAAAGTAGCTATGGGTGGGGGTTTTGCGAATACCGAATTAAGGTCCTTAAGTGATGTAAGGGTATTTGAATTTTATGATTTTATTACTTTAGATGATGGTGAAGCACCCCTTGAAATTTTAATTGAACACCTTGATGGCAAAAAACAACAGCATGAATTAAAGCGTTGTTTTACGTTGGTTAATGGAGTGGTTACCTATATCAATAACACAAATTGCTCGGACTATAAACAAGGTCAAGTGGGTACGCCAGATTATGACGGATTATTTTTGGATAAATATATTTCGGCCATTGAAGTTATTAACCCCATGCATAGTTTATGGAGTGATGGTCGTTGGAATAAATTAACCATGGCACATGGTTGCTATTGGGGTAAGTGTACTTTTTGTGATATTTCTTTAGACTATATAAAATCCTATGAACCCATTGCTGCTTCTTTAATTGTAGATAGGATGGAGGAGTTAATTGCAAAAACAGGAGAGCATGGTTTTCATTTTGTAGACGAAGCGGCACCCCCTTCTTTAATGAAATCGGTGGCCATTGAAATCATAAAAAGAAAAATTGTTGTAAGCTGGTGGGCCAATGTGCGTTTTGAAAAAAGCTTTACCCGTGATTTGTGTTTGTTGTTAAAAACGGCAGGGTGCATTGCGGTAAGTGGCGGGCTAGAAGTAGCATCAGATAGGTTATTGGATCTTATAGATAAAGGCATCACCGTTGCGCAGGTGGCCAAAGTAAGTAAACACTTTTCGGATGCCGGAATTATGGTACACGCCTATTTAATGTATGGTTTCCCAACACAAACTGTTCAAGAAACAGTAGACTCTTTAGAAATGGTAAGACAGCTTTTTGAGACAGGGACTTTGCAGTCGGCTTTTTGGCATTTATTTACTATGACTGCACATAGTCCCGTTGGATTAAATCCCGAAAAATATAAAGTAAAAAAAGTAACCGAGGAGATAGGTACTTTCGCCAATAATGATATCGAACACATTGATCCAACAGGAGCAAATCACGAAATATTTGGCTTTGGTTTAAAAAAGGCATTGTTAAATTTTATGCATGGTGCTTGTTTTGAATTGCCTTTACAAAAATGGTTTGAATTTAAAATTCCAAAAACTTCTGTGCCACCCCATTATATCTTAAATGCAATATCGGTTCCTGAAATAAATGCAACGAATCATTACAAAGCAATTTGGCTGGGTGTAATGCCAACTGCAACAATCATTCAACGATCAAAAAAAGGGACTAAATGGGAAGAAATGAATTTGCATTTTCAGACCAATAAAACCGCATTTGACATTAGTTTAGAACCAACAGTAGGGAACTGGTTATTACATTTATTGTCAAAGTTGAGTATCGAAAATGGGAATGGTTTATCCTACGCCGAAATTAAGGACAGCTATGCTAAGCAAGGGCTAGATGGATTTGAATTGTGTTGGGATAACAAACCCATGACCAACTTATACAAGGCAGGTTTGCTTAGTGTTTAATCATATTGTTTTTCTTTTGTATTGAACCTTTCACTTAATTGTTTGTTTAACATTATTAAACAAACAATATCATGGGAAATTTTTTAGTAATCGGTGCTTCATCTGGGATGGGAAATGCAATTGCGTTACAATTAATTAAAGAAGGGCATGAGGTATATGGGACTTTTAATTCGCATCCCATTGAATCTGTTCAAAATTTTAATACACATCAATTAAATGTATTAGATGAGTCCATTGATTTTAGTTTTTTACCAACTACCCTTCATGGTTTAATATATTGTCCTGGAACCATTAATCTGAGACCATTTGCAAGAATTCAACCTAGCGATTTTTTACAAGATTTTAATTTACAAGTAGGAGGCGCTGTTAAAGTAATTCAAGCAGCATTGCCGGCATTAAAAAATAGTGGGAGTGCTTCCATTATTTTATTTTCTACCGTTGCGGTTCAATTGGGATTAAATTTTCATACTCAGGTGGCTGCATCCAAAGGAGCGATAGAAGGACTTACCAAAGCGTTGTCTGCCGAACTAGCTCCCAACATTAGAGTAAATTGTATTGCACCTTCTTTAACGAACACCCCTTTAGCGGCTAGTTTATTAAATAGTGAACAAAAAATGGAAGCCAATGCGCAAAGGCATCCCTTAAAAAGAGTGGGTACTGTCAATGACATCTCGGAGATGGCTTGTTTTTTATTGTCTGACAAATCAAATTGGATAACAGGACAAATATTGCATGTGGATGGTGGAATGAGTTCCATAAAAATGTAGTTTCCCAATTTAATTATTTACTTTTATGCGATAAATAAATAACTCATTATGGGATTTGCCATCAATAAAAAAGTAGCGGATAAAAAAGCAGCTGCTACAACCAAGACGACTCCTCAAGCAGGAGGTAGTTCTAAATTTATCGCTAAAGCCAACACGAAGTCTTCTGGCGGCGCGAATAAAAAACCTATTAAAACTGGTGGATCAAGAGGAAGTTGATTTCTACTATTTTCTCTATCCTAAGGGATTCAAAAAGGCATAAACATCACTGAGTTATGCCTTTTTTTGTGCCTATAGCTGAATTTTGTCCAATTTTTCTAAGTTTTTTTTCAATATTTTTTCAACAAATACTAGAATAATTAAGTTCGTATTAGATTGATTAACAGTTATATATTATTTATAATTTAAATATATTTAGCTTAAATACTTATTTTGTTAACTAAACCTTAACATTCGTTTATTTTTTTCACTATCTTAGAGACTTAAGTAAAACAAAAAGCAAATGAAGAAAATTGTAACCTCACTCTTCTTGGCTGTTTTAGTATTCGCTTCGGCAAATGCACAGGTTCGTTCTGTAACCGGTACGGTGAAAGACGATAAAGGCGTTGCGGTAGCTTATGCAACAGTGAAAGTTAAGGGTCAAACATCAGCCTCAGTTGCTGATGTTAATGGTAACTTCAAAATTAATGCTGCTGCAAATGCAACTTTGCAAGTTAGTGCTACTGGTTTCGCTTCAGCCGAAGTGAAAGCAACTGCAACAACTTTAAGTATTGTTTTGAACCGTCAAGCTGATGAGCTTGACAATGTGGTTGTTACCGCTCAAGGTATCCGTAAAAAATCTAAAGAGATTGGATACTCTTATGCTAAAGTATCTAGTGAAGATCTTTCAGTAGGTCGCTCGCCTCAGTTAACACAAGCCCTTGCGGGTAAGGTTTCTGGTTTGGCGGTGTATACTGTAAATAACAGCGTTGATCCTGCCGTTAAGGTGGTATTGCGTGGTTACCGTTCATTAACTGGTAATAACGAAGCATTAATAGTAATTGACGGTATGCAAACTACCGCTACTGCATTAGCATTGATCAATCCAAATGATGTAGACAACGTTACTATCCTTAAGGGTGGTCAAGCGGCTACATTGTATGGTTCTGCCGGTGTAAATGGTGCCTTAGTAATTACAACTAAGCAAGGTAATAAAGGAAAATTGAAAATTCAGTATTCTAATGCGACCAACTTTGAACAAGTTAGTTTCTTACCTGCCTTCCAAGACAAGTATGGTTCTGGTTCTCAATACTATCCATATGTATTAGGGGAAGCTGAATATAATAAGGATCCTCTTTTCCGTGCAAAAGCAAACTGGAGATCTTATGAAAACCAACAATATGGTGATGCTTATGATGGTAGCTTGCGTATTGCCGGCCGTGTATTACAAGACGGTAGCAAATTGATCATCCCTTATGCGAACGTTGCTAATGTTCGTGAAAATAGTTTTGATATTGGTGTTTCTACAAACAACCAAGCAAGCTTCCAAGGTGGTGATGACAATGGTAGCTACTACTTATCGGTTGAAAATCAAAAAATCAATGGTATTGTACCTGGTGATTTAAGTGATAGAACGGGTGTTCGTGTGAAGTCAACTAGAGAATACGGCCAGGTTTCTACAACCTTTAATGCTGCCTATACACAAGTTGCTTATGACAGAACTACTGCTGATTTCCAAAATGATATCATTAACACTGCTTCTTGGGTAGATTTAACAACCATGAGAAATTGGAGAACGAATAAGTTCGCTAATCCAAATGGCTATTATAATGACTATTACAATAACCCTTATTTTAATAAGGATATTAACCGTGCTAGATACAAAGACGCTAACTTCTCGGGTAACTTTGATATCACTTATCGTGCAACCCCTTGGTTACAATTGTATAACCGTATAGCTATAATGAATAACTCTCGTACTGGTAAAAACACACAAGAGAAATTCCAATATTCTGACTGGGCAAAAAATGAAGCTTACATTCCGGCTCCTTATGAAAGTTATGATGATTATCCTGGTATCTACCGCGCCATTTCTGACGTGTTAGGTGGTGTTACAGATTACTCTTCTACAGAGAATGTGTTAAACAATGAATTCCAAGTACGTATCCAAAAGGATTTAGGTATCACACAAAACAAGTTGAACTTAGGTTACTCATTATACCAACGTTATACAAAGTCAATCTCTGTTTCATCTAGTTCCATTGTGGTTCCTGATGTTTATAATGTTGCGAACAGACAAGGAAACTTAGGTGGTGCTGAATCTAATACAACTGAGCGCAGGTTTGGTTACTATGCGGATATGAACACCAACTTAAAAGGAATGGAGTGGTTAAACTTAAACCTTACTGGACGTTATGATGCGACTTCTCGTTTCTTTAAAACAACAAGAGCTGCCGATCAATACTCTTACTTGTATTATGGTGCGGCATTGTCATTTGTGTTAACAGATGCGTTACCTGCTTTAAAAAACGATGTATTGAACTATGCTAAATTACGTGGATCTTATAACAAGAATGGTAATGACAACATTCCATTGTATGGTTTAGATTTAGCGTATAATAACGGTAGTAACTTCCCTTACGGTAACAACGTAGGTTTAACAGTAGGTAATACTTTACCTGATGCTAATTTAAAGCCTGAGTTTGTAACTGCAATTGAAATAGGTGGTGAGTTTAGCTTCTTGAAAAACAGAGTGAACTTAGACGTTTCTTGGTATACTCAAAAATCAGAAGGTCAAGTATTAACGGTTAAAATACCTAACTCAACTGGGTTCTCTAACTTGTTAATTAACGTAGGTCAAGTGGATAACTTCGGTTATGAGGCTGACTTAAAAGTTCAAATATTACGTGAAACTAAAGTGAAGTGGGATATGGGTATCAGATACTCTTACAACGACAACAAAGTTGTTAGTTTATATCCTGGTATTACTCAATTCGCTTATGGTGGATATTCTTATGCTACATCAAACGTAATGTTAGGACAACGTTTCCCAATTTTGAAAACAAATGGATATTTCTATGATGATGCAGGCCGTAGAAGAGTAAGTCCTACAACTGGTTACCCAGTACTAGACCCAACTTTGAAAGAAAAAGGGGGTACTTTACCACGTGATATGGTGGGCTTAGGTTCTACTGTATCTTATAAGGATTTCCGTTTATCATTTAACTTTGAATACCGTGGTGGTAACGTTATGTACGCTGACTTAGGTCGTCAAATGACTTTCACAGGATCGGGTGCTTGGACTGCAAACAGAGGAAATCAAATTTTTGCGAATTCATATTATATCGATCCAGTATCTGGAGCGAACGTGCCTAACACAACTATTCAAGTTCGTGAACCAGAGTACGCTTTATGGGTTAACAACTACCGTTTGATTGTTGAGAACTTCGTAGCACCAGCTTGGTTTATTAAATTAAGAGACGTTAATTTGTCTTACAATTTACCAGCTTCTCTTGTTAAAAAGTCTAAGATTTTCTCAGCTGCTAACGTAGCAATTTATGGTAGAAACTTATTTACAATTGTTGATGCGAAGAATCAGTATACTGATCCTGAATTCAGCTATACAAGTGGTAACGGTTCAGGTATTAGTAATACTGGCCAAACACCTCCTGTACGTCAAATTGGTTTCAACGTAAACTTTGTTTTTTAATAAACCACTAACTAAAACAATAGATATGAAACTAAATAAATTATATATCGCCGCGTTTTTGGTTCTCGTGGGAACAGGTTGTAAAAAAGACTATTTAAATGTCAATACCAACCCGAATTCACTTCCAACCGCAACGCCTGCGTTCGTCTTTGCCAATGCATTGAACACATCTGCTACCAATATGCTTTCTCCTAATGAAGTTGGTATGTTCTGGGGTGGTCAATGGACACAGTCTAATGGTTATATCATTAGTACTACATTGTTCTCTTATAGCTTTACCAATGGTGACTTTAACTATTGGGATAACACCTATGATAACCTTAACGATTATCAGTATGTAATCAATAATGCAACTGCTGCTGGCCAACCTTACTTAAAAGGTCCGGCTAAAGTAATGCAAGCATTGGGTTATCAAAAGTTGGTTGACCTTTACGGTAACATTCCTTTCTCTGAAGCATTGAAGGGAGTGGATAAATTAGCGCCAAAGTTTGACGATCAAAAAATTGTGTATGAAGGTTTAATTACCTTATTAGACGGTGCCATCGTGGACTTAAAAGCAAATACATTTGCAAGTGCTTATACTAGTTCTGATATCATCTTTAAAGGAAATACAACTAGCTGGATTAAATTTGCCAACTCTTTGAAATTGCGTATTCTAATGCGTCAAACAAAAGTAAGCGGAAGAGGTGCATACATCACTGCTGAGGTGAACAAAATTGCTGCAGAAGGCTCAGGTATTTTATCTGGAACTGATGTGGGTGTA
>Ga0209107_10001053_pt1 | contig 15507 bp, 11 predicted proteins | sample LakErihyJuly2011_2_FD_187460 | JGI IMG/M metagenome (GOLD analysis project Ga0209107, IMG submission 187460) | Freshwater microbial communities from dead zone in Lake Erie, Canada - CCB hypolimnion July 2011 (SPAdes) (version 2) | ecosystem: Environmental > Aquatic > Freshwater > Lentic >... | reverse complement strand
GGCCGTGTGACGTTCGAGATCACCGAGTCGGCTGCAATGGAAGACCCTCAGGCCTCGCTGCGAGTGTTCGAGCGCCTGGCGCAGCTCGGGGTCTCCTTGTCGATCGATGACTTCGGCACCGGCTATTCCTCGCTGAGCTACCTGCGCAAGCTGCCCGCGCGTCAACTCAAGATCGACCGCAGTTTCGTGCAGGACGTGGCCAGCCAGGAAGACGCCCAGGCCATCGTGCGTGCGGTCATCAAGCTGGCCCACGCTTTGGGGCTGAAGGTGGTGGCCGAGGGCGTGGAAACCGTCGCGCAGCAAGATGTGCTCAAGCGCATGGGCTGCGACCAGTTGCAGGGATTCCTGTTCGCCAAGCCCATGCCCGCACGCCACCTGCAGCTGTGGGTGATGGGCGATGGCGTGCCGGCGCGGCAAACGCAATTCCGAGACAGCCAGTTCGAGCACGACGACACCGACGGCCAGCGCCCGGACAACGACGGCGACCTGATCTGACGCCCCTGCTGCCATGCTGGGCGGGGTGGCGGCCGTAAAATCAGGCCCATGAACACCGCCAACGCCCATGCCAGCGCCCCCGTGGCGCGCCGCCCCTACACCCGCGCCGCGCAGCTGCCCGAGATCATGCGCCAGCGCATCGTGGTGCTGGACGGCGCCATGGGCACCATGATCCAGCGCTACAAGCTGGGCGAAGCCGACTACCGCGGCACGCGTTTCGCCGCGCACGGCAAGGACCTCAAGGGCAACAACGAGCTGCTGCAGCTGACCAAGCCCGAGGTCATCCGCGAGATCCACGAACAGTACCTCGCGGCCGGCGCCGACCTCATCGAGACCAACACCTTCGGCGCCACCACCGTCGCCCAGGACGACTACGACCTGCCCGAGCTGGCCATCGAGATGAACCTCGTGGCAGCCCGCATGGCCCGCGAGGCCTGCGACAAATACAGCACGCCCGACAAGCCCCGCTTCGTGGCCGGCGCCATCGGCCCCACGCCCAAGACGGCCAGCATCAGCCCCGACGTGAACGACCCGGGCGCGCGCAACGTCGACTTCGACACCCTGCGCCAGGCCTACTACGAGCAGGCCAAGGCCCTGATGGACGGCGGCAGCGACGTCTTCCTGGTCGAAACCATCTTCGACACGCTCAACGCCAAGGCGGCCATCTTCGCCCTCGACGAGCTGTTCGAAGACACCGGCGAGCGCCTGCCCATCATCATCTCGGGCACCGTGACCGACGCCTCGGGCCGCATCCTCTCGGGCCAGACCGTGAGCGCCTTCTGGCACTCGGTGCGCCACGCCCACCCGCTGGCCATCGGCCTGAACTGCGCGCTGGGTGCGACGCTGATGCGCCCTTACGTGGAAGAGCTGGCCAAGATCGCGGGCGACACCTTCATCAGCTGCTACCCCAACGCCGGCCTGCCCAACCCCATGAGCGACACCGGCTTCGACGAGACGCCCGAGATCACGGGCGCGCTGGTCGAGGAGTTCGCCAAGTCGGGCTTCCTGAACATCGCCGGCGGCTGCTGCGGCACCACGCCCGACCACATCGCGGCCATCGCCCGGCGCGTGAGCGCCTACCAGCCGCGCTGCCTGCACGGCGGCGCGACGGGTTTCCTGAGTCAGCTGGCGGCCTGATCCTCGTAGGGGTCGGCAAACCCGAGGGCGGCCAGAATCTCGCGCTCCCGCGCTTCCATGGCCTCGGCTTCCTTCTTCTTCATGTGGTCCCAGCCCTGCGCGTGCAGGGTGCCGTGGACCAGCATGTGGGCGTAGTGCGCCTCCAGCGTCTTGCCCTGCTCGGCGGCTTCCTGCTCGATGACGGGCGCACAAATGATGAGGTCGGCCATCACCACGGGCGCTTGCGCGTAGTCGAAGGTCAGCACGTTGGTGGCGTAATTTTTCTTGCGGAAGTCCTTGTTGAGGGCCTGGCCCTCTTCGGCGTCCACGATGCGCACGGCGATCTCGGCATCGGTGTCGAGCGCGGCCTTGACCCAGCGGGCCACCTTGTGGCGGGGCAGGGTGTCGCGGTGGCGTTTGTCAGCGAACTGCAGGCTGAGGGACAGGGTCGGTTTCATGCGGACGGGGTTCTGGGTTGGCTTGGTCGGCGTCATAGGCCTCGACGATGCGGGCCACCAGCGGGTGGCGCACCACGTCGACACGGGTGAAGCGGGTGAAGGCCACGCCCTTGACGCGCTTGAGGATGCGCTCGGCTTCGATCAGGCCGCTCTTGCTGCCGCGTGGCAGGTCGATCTGGCTGACGTCGCCGGTGACCACCGCGCGCGAGCCGAAGCCGATGCGCGTGAGGAACATCTTCATCTGTTCGGGCGTGGTGTTCTGCGCCTCGTCGAGGATGATGAAGGCGTGGTTGAGCGTGCGCCCGCGCATGAAGGCCAGCGGGGCGATCTCGATGAGGCCCTTCTCGAAGGCCTTGGTGACGCGGTCGAAGCCCATCAGGTCGTAGAGGGCGTCGTAGAGCGGGCGCAGGTAGGGGTCGACCTTTTGCGTCAGGTCGCCGGGCAGGAAGCCCAGGCGCTCGCCGGCCTCGACCGCCGGGCGGGTCAGGATGATGCGCTGCACCGAGCTGCGCTCCAGCGCATCGACCGCGCAGGCCACGGCCAGGAAGGTCTTGCCCGTGCCGGCCGGACCGATGCCCAGCGTCAGGTCGTGACCGAGGATGTTCTGAAGGTACTGCACCTGGTTGGCCGTGCGGCCCTGCAGGTCGGCGCGGCGGGTGTGCAGCATCGGGCCGGCCGGGGCCTCGCCATCGAGGAGGTCGTCCGGGTCCGCTCCGGGGTCGGTGCCGTGGGCTGCGGCGGTGTTGCCTGCCGCGCCTCGGCGCGTGGCCGTGCGGCTGCGGCTGGGCGTGCCGGCCTGGCGCATCGCCGAGGCCACGGCCAACTGCACCAGCTCGGCGCCCAGCGGTCGGTCGGCGCGGGCGTAGAGGCTGTCGAGCAGGGTGACGACCTGCTGCGGCACGCCCCGCGCGCCTTCGATGCGGAACTGCTCGCCGCGGCGCTGCAGCGTGACGCTGAATGCCGCCTCGATGGTGCGCAGGTGTTCGTCGAGCGGACCGCACAGGTGGGCCAGGCGCGCATTGTCTGGGGGTGAAAAGCTGTGCCGCAGTTGCATGGATGCGATGGATTCGGGAAGTAGGCGGGCAAATTGTCGCTTGTCCGGGGCTGGCGGGTGTGACATCTCTTGCGAGAATGGGTGTTTGAGCGTGTGCGCCGCGCGCGCCCGGGCTAGTGGAGAGTCCTTTTGAACCTGTTGTCTCGTTGGTGGTCTCGGTCGGGCCACGTGCTCATGCGGGCACAAGCCCCGGCGCCCTCGGCCACATCGGCATCCACGCCTGTGCCGGCACCCGTTGCGGCGTCCTTGCTGGGCATGGCCCCCAAGCACGTCTGGGTGCTGCTCGGCCTGGCCCTGGCGGCCGTGGTGGCCGTGGGCCTGCTGGCGCTGAACCAGGAGGCCTCGCGCCTGAGCCGCCCTGACGCGCACATGGCGTCCGACGGCGATGTCCATGCCTTGCGCCAGGCCTGGGCCGTGCCCGACAGCGGCGCCCATTTCCCGGCGCCCGCCATCGCGCAAGTGGCCGGCAAGCCCGTCAACCTGCCCGACGAGTGGTCGCGTTCTCAGCCGGGTTACAAGGGCGGCGTCTGGTACCGCTTCCCGCTGACCTTCGCCGACGGCGCCCCGGCCGACACCTTGCTGGCCGCGCTGATCGACCGGGCCTGCTCCAGCGTCGAGGTGCAGCTCAATGGCGCGGTCGTGTTCCGCAGCGGCCGCATGGTCGAGCCCTATGCGCGCGACTGTTTCGGCTCCCACGTCGTGCCCTTGCCGGCGGCCTTGCTGCGCCCCACCGGCAATGTGCTGGACGTCAAGGTCGCGGGCTACCCCATCCACCGCGTGACGGCACGGCAACGCGCCGGCGGGCTGGCGGCGGTGCACGTCGGGCCGATGTCCGAGGTGCGCCAGATGGCCGACGAGCAAACGCTCTGGACCACCACCCTGTCCCAGATCATGGGCGGCGTGCTGGTCGTGATGGGCGTGTTCTCGCTCGGCCTGGCCTGGGTGCGCCGGCTGCACTACATGCTTTATTTCGGGCTGCTGACCCTGGGCTGGGCCTTGATGACGGGCCGCTTCTGGCGCGCCGACCTGCCCGTGCCCAACGACGCCATGGAGGTGCTGATCGCCATCATGATGGCGCCCATGACGGCCTTCGCGGTGAAGTTCCTGATGGGCTACGCCGGCATCGGCCTGCGCGATCCGGGCCAGCAGGTCTGGAACCAGCGCGTCAACCTGCTGCTGTGGGCGCAGTGCCTGTTGCTGCCCCTGAGCCTGCTGCTGCTGGGCGTGGACCAGCTCTTCCTGGGCGCCCGCGTCTGGTTCGGGGTGTTCACGCTGGAGCTCTTCCTGGCCATCGGCCACTTCCTGTGGGTCACGGGCCGGGGCCGGCGCGCCGAGTTCTGGCTGATGTGCGCGGCGCTCGGCGTGGTGGCAGCGGTGCTGGGCATCGAGCTGTCCTACCAGAGCGGCCTGCTGCAAAGCGGCGGCCTGCACATCACCCATTTCGTGATGCCGCTGCTGTACGCGGCGGTGGGCGTGCGCCTCATCCAGGTGTATGCGCGGGCGCTGCAATCGGCCGAGGGCGCGCGCGCGCACCTGGAGCGCCGCGTGCAGGAAATCAGCGTCGAGATCGAGCGCAACTTCAACCAGATCGCCGAGTTGCGCGTGGACCAGATCGCGGAGAAGGAGCGCAAGCGCATCGCCGGCGACCTGCACGACGACCTGGGCGCCAAGCTGCTGACCATCGTCCACACCTCGGACAACGACCGCATCTCCACCCTGGCGCGCGAGGCGCTGGAAGAGATGCGCCTGTCGGTGCGCGGCCTCACGGGCCGGCCCATGGTGCTGTCCGACTCGATGGCCGACTGGCGCAGCGAGGTGGTGTCCCGCCTGGGGCAAGCCGGCATCGAGTGCGAATGGCGCAACCCCCACGACACCATCGAAGAGCCGCTGTCGTCGCGCACCTATGTGCAGACCACCCGCATCGTGCGCGAGGCCGTCAGCAACATCATCAAGCACAGCGGTGCCTCGCACGTGGTCATCACGGCCGGCGTGGACCTGGCGAACCACGTCTTCACCCTCGTCATCCAGGACAACGGCAAGGGCATCCCGATGGAGCTCGATGGCCGCCTCGACCGCGGCCATGGCATGACCAGCATGAAGCACCGCGCCAAGCAGCTCAACGGGCAGTGCCTGGTCGAGTCCGGCCCGGGGTTCGGCACCGTCATCCGGCTGACCTTGCCGCTGGAAATCGCCACGATGCAACAGGTTTTGTCGCATCGTCTCGGCTCCTGAACGAGCGCGTCTGGCGCCGGACACGGTTCGCGTGGACAATGTTTCTCATCAACGTCAATTTTTGAAGCGTAGCGAGGCCCCCATCCATGAAGCAAATCCTCCTTCTTGAAGACCTGCCCGAGATCCGAGCCTGGCTCAAGACGCTGGCGCTGCAGGTGTTCCCCGGGGCGCAGATCAGCGAAAGCGCACGCATCCACGACGCGCTGGAGTTGGTCAATGCCGTGCGCTTCGACGTGGCCATGGTCGACCTGGGCCTGCCCGATGGCTCCGGCGTCGAGGTGGTGCAGGCCCTGCGCGAGAAGCAGCCTGACGTGCAATCGGTCGTGGTCACCATCCACGACGACGACGACCACCTCTTCCCCGCCCTGCAGGCCGGCGCCTTCGGCTACCTGCTGAAAGAACAGTCGCGCGAGCAGCTCGCCGAGCAGCTGCACCGCATCAGCCAGGGCGAGCCGCCGCTGTCTCCGTCCATCGCGCGCCGCGTGATCCAGTACTTCACGGCGCAATCGCGCATGCAACCGCCGTTGCAGCCGGACACGGTCACGCCGCACGTGCAGCTCACCGACCGTGAAAACGAGGTGCTGTTGCGCGTGGCCAAGGGCTTCACGCTGCCCGAGATCGGTGTGCAGCTCAACCTGTCGCGCCACACGATCGCCGACTACGTCAAGCAGATCTACCGCAAGCTCAACGTGTCTTCGCGCGCCGAAGCCGCGCTGGAAGCGCAACGACTGGGCTTGTTCCGCCGATGATCTCCCGACTGGTCGGCGAACTCGCCGGCAAGGCCCCGCCCTTCGTGCTGGTGGATGTGCACGGCGTGGGCTACGAGGTGCAGGTGCCCATGAGCACCTTCTACAACCTGCCCGAGCTGGGTGCCAAGGTGACGCTGCTGACGCAGTTCATCGTCCGCGAGGACGCCCAGCTGCTGTTCGGCTTCCTGACGGCGGGTGAGCGGGAGTCTTTCCGCGAGCTGGTCAAGATCACCGGCGTGGGCCCGCGCATCGCGCTGGCGCTGTTGTCCGGCCTGAACACCGAGGAGCTGGCCCAGGCCGTCTCGGCGCAAGACGCCTCGCGCCTGGTCAAGGTGCCGGGCATCGGCAAGAAGACGGCCGAGCGCCTGCTGCTGGAGCTCAAGGGCAAGCTGGCGCCGGCGCTGGCCACGCCCGGCTGGGCCGCCACGAGCGATGCGCAGGGCGACATCCTGCAGGCCCTGATCGCGCTGGGCTACTCCGACAAGGAGGCCCAGGCCGCGCTCAAGCAGCTGCCGCCCGATGCCTCGGTGAGCGACGGCATCAAGCAGGCGCTGAAGTCGCTGGCGCGCTGAGCGGCGTCAGCCTGGGGCCTGCCGGAGCCTGCAGGGTGCCGCCCGTTTCGGGGCATGATCTGCACCATGCGAGTGCTTGAGCGAATCCTGCCCCCCTTTGGCCGACCTGTGGCGGCGGTGCTGGTGCCGATGTGGGTGCCGACGCTGATGATGGCGGCCACCCTGGCCGGCCCGACCGCCACCTCTGCCATCGCCGCCCCCGCCCGCACACCGGGCGCGGTGATCTCGGCCCCGCCGAAAGCGATCGAGCCGCTGACGCCCATGTCGCTGTGCGACCAGCTCTCGCACCGCCTGCCCAATGTCTCGCGCACCGTGTGTGCCCGCGCCCAGCTGGCCCCGGGCGCGGCCGTGTCGGTGCAGGGGCGGCCTTTGCTGCAGCGCGATGTGTCGGCCGTGTCGTCGCGGCTGCGCGTGCTGGTGCTGGGCGGCATCCATGGCGACGAGCTCTCGTCCACCGCCCTGGTGCTGCACTGGATTGGCGCGGCCATGGAGACGCCGTCCAACATCCACTGGCGCTTCGTGCCCCTGATGAACCCCGACGGCATGCTGCTGGACAAGCCCACGCGCACCAATGCCCGCGGGGTGGACCTCAACCGCAACTTCCCCACGCCTGGCTGGGACAAGGAGGCGCCAGCCTACTGGAGCAAACGCACCCGCAGCGACCCGCGCCGCTACCCGGGCCCCAAGCCCCTGTCGGAGCCCGAATCCCGCTGGTTGCACGACGAGATGGAGCGCTGGAAGCCCGACCTGATCGTCTCGGTGCACGCGCCCTACGGCGTGCTCGATTTCGACGGCCCCACCGTGGCGCCGCAGCGCCTGGGGCGCCTCTACCTGGACCAGGTCGGCATCTTCCCCGGCAGCCTGGGCAACTACGGCGGCGTGCACAAGAAGGTGCCGGTCGTCACCATCGAGTTGCCCAGCGCGCTGCGCACGCCGCAGGAAGCCGAGATCCGCCAGATGTGGTTGGACCTGCTGCGCTGGACGGCCGAGCGCCTGGGCGCGGGCTGAGCATTGACCCAACTGGGTGTAGGTGCTTTCTAGGGATACCCCTGCCCGTACAGGTCGTGACATTGTTCCGCCATGGAGCCTTGATCCCCTTGGAATCAGGGGGGCGACATTCGCCACAAAATGACCCGTCCCGCGCATACTTCGCACGAATTTACAAACGGTTGCTGATCAAAAACCCTCGCACAGAGGGACATCACGGAGGAAAAATCCCATGTTTTCGACGTCCGGCGCACGCCGCACTGCCCGTTGCTCCCTGATCGCGGCCCTGGTCGCCAGCGCCTGTGCTGCCCAAGCACAAGGCACCCAAGGTTCGGCCGATGCCGCCGCCACCGAAGCGCAATACCGCCTGGGCCTCTACCAGCGCGAAACCGGTGAGCCCTACAGCGCCATCGACACCCTGGAATCTCTGCTGTCGGCCAACCCCAGCCTGAACCGCGCCCGCCTGGAGCTGGCCGTGGCCTATTACCGCACCTTGAACTACGAGCGTGCGCGTGCCGAGGCCCAGCGCGTGCTGGACGACCCCCGCACCCCTGAAAACGTGCGCCTGTCGGTGCTCAGCTTCGTCAAACAGATGGAGCTGGAGCAAACCATCGCGCAGGGCAAGCCGCACAAGTGGGAGATCAACACCAGCGTGGGCCTGCTGTACGACAGCAACGTCAACGCAGGCCCGGACAACGCCGTGCTGGGCTCGTCGGCCAACGGTTTGCTCACCCTGAACTCGCAGTTCGTGTCCAAGTCTGACTGGGGTTACACCGCCCAGGTGGGCGCGCAACACACCTGGCAACAGCCTGCGCCTGTGCGCATCGGCGAATCCACGGGCCGCCTCCAGTGGATCAGCTCAGTCAACGCGTACCACAAGGGTTATCACAACTTCAGCGAATACAACCTCAGCGTGCTCAGCCTGGCCACCGGCCCAGGCTTGATCGTCGGCCAGGGTTTCCGCGGCAACCTGAACCTGCAGGTGGACCACATCTCCTTCGGGGGGCACGAGCTGGGCCTCTACACCTCCCTGAACCCGACGATCACGGTGCGTGGCCTGGGCGGCGAGATCACCACGGACCTGCTGGTGTCGCAACGCAGCTTCTCGCGCCCGACCGATGGCGGCCGCCAAGGTCAGTTCCGCAGCTTTGGCGTGAGCTATGGCCGCCTGATCGGCACCCAGGCGTCCGTGCAAGGCGGCGTGCGCACCTTCGTGGAGAACACCCGCGAAGACCGCTTCAGCAACCAGGGCCACGAAGTGTTCGTGGGTGGCCGCATCCAGTGGGCCGGCATCGACTTCTTCGCGCGCAGCGCCATCCGCAATGCCCGCTACGACGGCGTGGAGCCCGTGTTCAACGTGGCCCGCCGTGAACTGGAGCGCCGCAACGAAGTGGGCGCGAGCTATGCCTTCCTCGAAGGCTGGCTGCAGAAATGGCAGTTGTCGGCCACGCTGGCCAATGTGCACAACCGCTCGAATGTGAGCCTGTACGGCTACGACCGTGACACCGCGTTCATCAACCTCAGCCGCACGTTCTGAGCCACCACATTGCAACCGGAGTATTCACCATGACGACGATTCGCCTTCATCCCCTGGTGGCCGCTTGTGCCGCTGTTTGTGCCGCTGTGTGCACCACCCAGGCCCACGCGGGTCCCAGCCAGGCCGATCTGGAACGCACCCGCCTGTACGGCGACGTGAGCATCGCGCAGGACTCGGTGAACAGCTGGGGCGTGTGGGAGCAGTTCGAACCTCCTGCGGCCGGTCCGAACACGCCGGTGGTGACCCTGGCGCCGCGTGGTGACCTGTACCGCCCCATCGGTAACGTGGCCCCCACCCCGACGCCGAACCCCACCCCCAACCCGCCGGTGGCTGTGCCGCTGTGCGCCAGCGGTGCGCTGTGCGGTTTCGGTGTGTTCGTCGACACCCAGGGCGAGCGCGACCCCTCGGCACCTTATGTGGCGCCCGACCGTTCTTCCTTCGTCACGCGGCCGGTGAGCCTCTCGGATGGCAGCCGTGAGCAAGCAGCGGTGGTGTTGCGCGTGGACTGGGAGCCAGGCAGCATGCAAATGTTCAACGAGGTGCTGAATGGCGGCTCGTTCGAGGCTGACTCCGGCCGGATGTTCAACGATGGCGCCTACTACGGGTATGACAACGGTGGCCAACGCGTCCTGTACACCAGCCGCAAGGGCGCTGACGATGGCTCCGGCATCACCGACGTGGTGGAGGTGGCCCGGCTGTCCGGCGTGTACCAGTACGTGACCGGCGAAACCAGGGTGAGCAAGGACATCTTCGCGTTCTGGGGCGTGACCACGCCGGCCGCCGGCATGGACGCACTGAACCGCAGCAACGTCCAAGCCACCTACCAGGGCCGCACTTACGACGGCTCGCAAACCGTGACCATGACGATCGACTTCGGCCAAGGCAAGATCACGGCTGGCCAGTTCGGTTCGGGTGTGGACGGCAAGGTCATCGCGACCCCCACGACCACGGGCGGCACGCAATTGGCCGGCCAGGTGGGCTTCACCTTCACCGGCGATGTGGTGGGCAGCACCTTCCGCTCCACCAGCGTGCAGGCGGCCGACGCCCGCTCGATCTCGGGCTCGGTGCAAGGTGCCTTCTTTGGTTCGAACGCGCAGGCTGCCGCAGGTGTGGCCGATGTGGTCAAAACCAAGGCCGACGGTTACACCAACGGCAAGTACACCGACGCGTTCATCACCTACAGGCAAGAACAAGCCCGCTGATCAGGCTTGCTGGTCCGACCGCTGTCGCCAAACAAAAGCCGGGCTGCGTGCCCGGCTTTTTTCATGGGGCGCCTTGGCTGGTCCTGGGGCGCTGGTCGGCCTCAACAGGCCTCGGTGAGCCTCAGTTGGTCGGCGGCGCGGCCTGCGCACTTGGCAGCGTGGCCAGGATGCCCAGCAGGCGCGGGATCTGCAGCGGCTTGACCAGGTAGTGGTTGAAGCCGGTCTGCAGGGCCCGGGCGATGTGGTCGGGCAGGGCGTCGGCGCTGAGCGCGATCAGCGGCAGTTTGCGGAACTCGGTCTGGGCGCGCAGGCGACGGCAGAGGTCCAGGCCGGAGCCGTCGGGCAGGTTGATGTCCACCAGGGCCACGTCGGGGCGGGTGTTCTCGATGGCGGCCATGCCCTCGGCGGCGTTTTCGGCCGAGAACAAACGCACCTGCGGGTAGGCCGCGAACACGGCTTCGACCAGGCTGCGGTTGAGGGCGTTGTCCTCGATGTGCACGACGCGCAGCGGCGGCAGCATCACGGCCGGCTCTTGGCCGCGGCCCTGGGCGCCAGCGCGGCCCGAGCCCGGCATCTCAGCCAGGGGCAGGCGCAGGGCGAACACGCTGCCGTGGCCCAGGGTGCTGGTGACGTCGATGCGGCCGTGCATCAGCTCGGCCAGGCGCTGCGACACCGCCAGGCCCAGGCCGTTGCCCGTGGCCGGGCTGCGCGAGGCAGATTCCAGCCGCGTGAAAGGCTGGAACAGGCGCGGCATGTCGCCGGGGTCGATGCCGAAGCCCTGGTCACGCACCTCGATGACGCCCAGGCGCTCGTCGGCGGCGGCCTTGCCGGTGAGCCACACCGTCGAGCCGTGCGGGCTGTACTGGATGGCGTTGACGGCCAGGTTCATCAGGATGGCGCGGGTGTGGTTGGCGTCGGCCCACACCGTCAGCGAGGGGCAGTCCACCACCACGGTGATGTCGTGGGCGGCGGCCTGGTCTTCCAGCGCGGCGCGGATCTCCTTGAGCAGCACCGCCAGCTCCACGCGCTGCGGGCGGATGCCCACGGCCTTGTCGTCGAGCTGGGCGAACTCCAGGGCCTGGTCCAGCAGGGACAGCATCTGGTGTCCCGCGGTGTGGATGTGCTGCAGGTGGCGTTGCTGGGATTCGTTCAGGCTGGCCGGGTCGGCCATGTCCAGCAGCTGCGTGAAGCCGAGGATGGCGTTGAGCGGCGAGCGCATGCTGTGGCTCATGCGCGAGAGGAATTCCATCTTGGCGGCGAGCGAGACCTCCACTTCCAGGCGGCGGGCGTGCTCGGCGGCGCTGCGGCGGGTGTCGGAGATGTCGGTCAGCACCTCGATGTAGCGGTTGATCTGGCCGTCCGGCCCGTGGATGGGCTGCACCGAGCGGCGCACCCAGAAGGGCTCGCCGTCCTTGCGGTGGTGGCAGACCTCCAGGCGCTCCACGCTGGCGCCTTGCGCCAGGCTCTGGTTGATCTGGGCGACGATGGCGGCGTCGGTGTGCGGGCCGCTGAGCAGCTCTTCGGGCAGCTGGCCGTGGCACTCGGTCAGGCTGAAGCCGGTCAGGCGCGTGAAGGCGGGGTTGACCCAGCTGATGCAGCGGCGCGCATCGCAGATGAGGATGGCGTCGGTCACGCGGTCGGCGACCAGGGCCAGTTCCTGGTTGGTGGCCTGGGCGCGCTGCAACGCCGTCTGCAACTGGCGCACCAGCTGGCCTTGCTGCTCGAAGGCGTCCTGGCGCACGTGCAACTCGTCGAGCAGGCGCTGGGCGTCGTCCGACATGGATTCGGAAACGCCCATGGGCAGCGAGCGTCGGGCGCCCTCAGTGGGGCGGGCGGGTTGCATCTGGGCCATGTCCTTGCTCCTCGGGTCCTGTGGCGGCGCGGTGTGGCGCGGTGCTGCGGTCTCTGTCGGACTGCTTTGGGACGATTTTCCGCAAGGGCCCAGTGTAGGCACTTCGCGGTGTTTTGACCATGCGTGTCACAGCGGGATAACGTGAAGAAGATCGTGCGGCGTGTGAGCATTGGTTACGCTTGGGGCCTTCACCCTTCCAACCTTGGTGCGACATCCCATGAGCCAGATCCACGACTTCACCGCCACCAGCATCACCGGCCAGCCGGTGCCGCTTGACCAGTACCGCGGCAAGGTGCTGCTCATCGTCAACACCGCCAGCAAATGCGGCTTCACGCCCCAGTTCGAGGGCCTCGAAAAACTGTGGCAAGCCCAAGGCGAACACGGTCTGGTGGTGCTGGGCTTCCCCTGCAACCAGTTCGGTGGCCAAGACCCTGGCAGCGACGGTGAGATTGCCTCGTTCTGCCAGCTGAACTACGGCGTGAGCTTCCCGATGATGGCCAAGGTGGACGTCAATGGCGCGAACGCCGATCCGCTCTACCAGTGGTTGGTCAAGGAGGCGCCGGGCATCCTGGGCACCAAGTCCATCAAATGGAACTTCACCAAGTTCCTCGTCGGCCGCGACGGCCGTGTGCTGGGCCGCTACGCCCCGACCGACACGCCCAAAGGCCTGAGCGAGGACATCGCCCGGGCGCTGGCTTGATCGGGGTCAACGCCAGCCGCCGAGCACCGTGACGGGCCCTTGCCGCGTCACGGCCCTGCCATCTGTGTCTTCCAGCATGGTCCGATGAACCACGATCATGCCCGTGCCAATGTCCGTGCGAACGTCCATGCGAACGCACCCGCACCCGCCCAAGCCCAGGAAGCCGCTGCCCGCCACGCGCTGCTGGCGGTGGCTGCGCAGCCCGCCGACGCGGCCTTGCAGACGCTGGACAGCCACCGCGAGGGCCTGAGCGCCGAGGAAGCCGCACGGCGCTTGCGCCAGCACGGCCCCAACGCCGTGGGCGCGCGCGCCGAGGCCGGCATGCTGCGCCAGTTGTTGCGGCGCCTGGCCAACCCGCTCAACATCCTGCTGCTGACGCTGTCGGGCGTGTCGGTGCTGTCGGGCAATGTGGAGTCGGCCGTCATCATCTTCCTGATGGTGGTGCTCAGCCTGACCCTGGGCCTGGTGCAGGAGCGCCGCTCGGGCCGGGCCGCGGCCGCCCTGCGCGCCATGGTCCACACCACGGCCTCGGTGCTGCGGCCGGGCCAGGAGGCGCAGGAGTGCCCCATCGAACGGCTCGTGCCGGGCGATGTGCTGCACCTCTCTGCCGGCGATTTGGTGCCTGCCGATGTGCGCGTGCTGAGTGCGCGCGACTTCTTCGTCAACGAGGCGGCGCTGACCGGCGAGTCGGTGCCCGCCGAGAAGCACGGCCTGCCCGAAACGCCCGAAGCCATCGCCGCGGACGACGCCCTGGGCCTGCGCAACACCTGCTTCATGGGCACGAACGTGGCCAGCGGCTCGGCCACGGCGGTGGTGGTGCACACCGGCGCGCGCGCCGTGTTCGGCGGCATCGCCCAGGCGCTCACGGGCGACCGGGTGCAGACCAGTTTCGAGCAGGGCATCAACCGCTTCACCTGGCTGATGCTGCGCTTCATGGCGGTGATGGTGCCGCTGGTCTTCTTCATCAACGGGCTGAGCAAGCACGACTGGCTGGAGGCCCTGCTGTTCGCCACCGCCGTGGCCGTGGGCCTGACGCCCGAGATGCTGCCCATGCTGGTGACGGTGAACCTGGCCAAGGGCGCGCTGACCATGTCGCGCAAGAAGGTCATCGTCAAGCGCCTGGACGCCATCCAGAACATCGGTGCGATGGACGTCTTGTGCACCGACAAGACCGGCACGCTGACGCAAGACCACATCATCCTGGAGAAGTACGTGGACCTGCGCGGCGAGCCCAGCGACCGCGTGCTCGACTTCGCCTACCTCAACAGCCACTACCAGTCGGGCCTGAAGAACCTGCTCGATGTGGCCGTGCTGAAGTACGCCGAGGTGCACGACAAGCTGCACGCGCAGGGGCTCTACCAGAAGGTCGATGAGATCCCCTTCGACTTCCAGCGCCGGCGCATGTCGGTGGTGCTGGCGCGGGGCGACGAGCACCTGCTGATCTGCAAGGGCGCGGTGGAAGAGGTGTTCAGCGTCTGTCGCCGTGCGGAGGTGGGCGGTGAGCTGATCGCGCTCGACGCCTCGCACCTGGCCGAGGTGCAGGCGGCCAGCCGCGCGCTCAACGAGGATGGCTTCCGCGTCATCGCCATCGCCTACAAGCCTTTGCCGTGCCTGAGCGAGGGCGCGCAGGCCGAGGCCCACGCGCTGACGGTGGCCGACGAGTCCGACCTGATCCTGCTGGGCCACATCGCCTTCCTCGATCCGCCCAAGGAGTCGGCCAAACCCGCCCTGGCGGCGCTGGCGGCGCACGGCGTGGCGGTGAAGATCCTCACCGGCGACAACGAGGTGGTGACGCGCAAGGTCTGCCGCGATGTCGGCCTGGACGCCAGCCAGGTGATGCTGGGCCACGAGGTCGAGGCCCTGAACGACGTGGCCCTGCGCCAGGCGGTCGAAGGCACGCAGGTGTTCGCCAAGCTCTCGCCGGGGCAGAAGGCCCGCGTCATCGAGGCCTTGCGCGCCAAGGGCCATGTGGTCGGCTACATGGGCGACGGCATCAACGACGGGCCGGCGCTGAAGGCGGCCGACGTGGGCATCTCGGTGGACACGGCGGTGGACATCGCCAAGGAGTCGGCAGACATCATCCTGCTGGAGAAAAGCCTGCTGGTGCTCGACGAGGGCGTGATCGAAGGCCGCAAGGTCTTTGCCAATTTGCTGAAGTACATCCGCATGGGCGCGAGCTCCAATTTCGGCAACATGTTCAGCGTGCTGGGCGCCAGCGCCTGGTTGCCCTTCCTGCCGATGGCGCCCATCCAGGTGCTGAGCAACAACCTGCTCTACGACATCTCGCAGACGGCCATCCCGACCGACACGGTGGACGACGAGGAGCTGCTCAAGCCGCGCAAATGGGAGATCAACCACATCGCCGGCTTCATGCTGATGGTCGGGCCGATCAGCTCCATCTTCGACTACGCCACCTACGCGCTGATGTACTGGGGCTTTGGCGCACAGACGCCGGCCCAGGCGGCGCTGTTCCACACGGGCTGGTTCGTGGAGTCGCTGCTGTCGCAGACCCTGATCATCCACATCATCCGCACCGGCAAGATCCCCTTCCTG
>Ga0209107_10001052_pt1 | contig 15508 bp, 13 predicted proteins | sample LakErihyJuly2011_2_FD_187460 | JGI IMG/M metagenome (GOLD analysis project Ga0209107, IMG submission 187460) | Freshwater microbial communities from dead zone in Lake Erie, Canada - CCB hypolimnion July 2011 (SPAdes) (version 2) | ecosystem: Environmental > Aquatic > Freshwater > Lentic >... | reverse complement strand
CCACGAGACAGTCGTTGCGGCTGCCATGTTCGATGAATTCGTCCGGGATGCCGATCAATTGCAGCGGGATCATCACTCCTGCAGCAGCCAAGGCCTCGGCGATCGCCGCACCGGCGCCACCGGCCACCGCGTTCTCCTCGAGGGTGACGAGCGCGCTATGGCGGGCAGCGATCGCCAGCAGCAGATCGAGGTCGAGCGGCTTGATGAATCGCATATTGACGACCGTGGCATCGAGCCGTTCGGCGAGCTTGAGCGCGGGGCTGAGCAGCGTCCCGAACACCAACAGCGCGAGCCCGCTGCCGCCTTCGCGACGGATCACGCCTCGGCCGACCGGCAGCGCCGACATCTGCGCGACGGGCGGCGTGCCATCGCCCACGCCGCGCGGATAGCGCACGGCCGAGGGTCCGGTGAGCGTGGTGCCGGTGTAGAGCATCTGGCGGCATTCATCCTCGTCGGCGGGCGCCATGAGCACCATGTTCGGGATGCAGCGCAGGAAGGAGATGTCGTAGGCACCTTGATGGGTGGCGCCGTCGCTGCCGACGAGACCGGCGCGATCGATCGCGAACACCACCGGCAGGTTCTGCACGGCGACATCGTGCACGAGCTGGTCGTAGGCGCGCTGTAGGAAGGTCGAGTAGATCGCGACCACCGGCTTCAAGCCCTCGCAGGCGAGACCTGCAGCGAAAGTGACGGCGTGTTGTTCGGCGATCGCGACATCGAAGTAACGTTCCGGGAAACGCCGCGAGAACTCGACGAGGCCGGAGCCCTCGCGCATCGCCGGCGTGATCGCGACGATCTGCGGGTCTTGGGCGGCCATATCACAGAGCCAATCACCGAAGACCTGCGAGAAGGTTGGTCCCGCGGATTTTTCTTTGAAGATTGTGCCGCTTGCCGGGTCAAAGGCACCGGGACCATGCCAGGTGATGGGGTCGGCTTCCGCCGGCGCGTAGCCCTTGCCCTTGCGCGTCACCACATGCAGGAACTGCGGGCCCTTGAGCAGGCGCTGGTTGCGCAGCGTCGTGACCAGTGCGCCGATGTCGTGACCGTCGATCGGCCCGATATAGTTGAACCCGAGCTCCTCGAACAGGCCGCCCGGCAGCACCATGCCTTTCATGTAGGCCTCGGATCGGCGCGCGAGCTCCCAAGCGTTCGGCATGCGGCGCAGCGCCTTTTTGCCGGTCTCGCGCAACGCCGCGTACTTGCGGCTGGAGAGGATGCGGGCGAGATAGTTGGACAGAGCGCCGACGTTCTCCGAGATCGACATATCGTTGTCGTTGAGCACCACCAGCAGGTCCGCCTTGAGCGCACCGGCGTTGTTGAGCGCCTCGAAGGCCTGACCGGCGGTCATCGCGCCATCGCCGATCACCGCGACGACGCGCCGCGCCGAGCCCTGCTGTTGTGCGGCGACCGCCATGCCGAGCGCCGCGCTGATCGAGGTGCTCGAGTGACCGACGCCGAAGGTGTCGTAGGGGCTCTCCGAGCGGGTGGGAAACGGCGCGAGACCCTCTTTCTGCTTGATCGTCCCCAAGCGGTCGCGGCGACCGGTCAGTACTTTGTGCGGGTAAGCCTGATGGCCGACGTCCCAGACCAGCCGGTCCTCCGGGGTGTCGAAGACATGATGCAAGGCCACGGCGAGCTCGACCGTCCCGAGTCCTGCGGCAAAGTGGCCGCCCCGCGTGGCGACGGTGTGGATCAGGTAGTCACGCAATTCGGCGCAGACCGCACCCAGCTCGCTCGCGGCGAGCGCACGCAGATCGGCAGGGGAGTCGATGCGCGACAGCAGGGGCCAGCGGGACGCGGAAGCGTTCATGGGTGAATATTACAAAAAAAAGCAGACGGTCAGCGGTCGCGATGCATCAACTCGAACGGCCGACGACGAAGTCGGCGATCCGGGCGAGTTCGGCGCCTGAGCGACCGAGCGAGGCGATCGCCGACCGAGCCCGTGCATGCTGCGCTGCCGCGGCCGCCCGCGCACCCTCGAGTCCCATCAGGCTGGTGTAGGTCGGTTTGGCGTGCGCTGCATCGGCGCCGGCGACCTTGCCGATCGAGGCCGTGGTGCCGGTGACATCGAGGATATCGTCCTGGATCTGGAAGGCGAGACCGATCGCAGCGCCGTACTCACGCAAGGCTGCGCACACCGGTCCGTCGAGTTCACCGGCCGCCGCCGCGCCCATCAACACGCTGGTCTCGATCAGCGCGCCGGTCTTCAGCCGGTGCATGTTCTGCAATGCTTGCAGGTCGAGATGATGCCCCACCGACTCGAGGTCGATCGCCTGGCCGCCTGCCATGCCGAAGGTGCCGATGCCCTGTGCCAACAACCGCGACATCGTCAGGCGGCGGAGGGCATCCGCCCCATCGTGAGGGGTGCGGGCGAGCAACTCGAACGCGAGCGCCTGCAGGGCGTCACCGGCCAAGATGGCAGTGGCTTCGTCGAAGGCGCGGTGGCAGGAAGGTCGCCCGCGACGCAGATCGTCGTCGTCCATCGCCGGCAGATCGTCGTGCACGAGACTGTAGACATGGATCAGCTCGACAGCGGCCGCCGGATCATCGAGCGATTCGGGCGGGGCGCCGAGCGCCGTGCCGGTTGCGTAGACCAGCGTGGGCCGCAGGCGTTTGCCGCCGCCGAGCACGCTATAGCGCATGGCCTCCCGCAGCCGCGCCGACCCCGCCTCGGGCAGCTGCAGCGCACGCTCGAGCACCGTTTCGATGCGCGCAGGCCAGTCGTTGCCCACGGCGCTCATCAGGCGGGGCTGTGGTCGCCGTCGAGCTCCGGCTCACCCTCAGCCTCGTCGTCGAAGGGGCGGGCGAGCACTTCCCCGTCCCGTTTAAGCAGGACGTCCACACGGGCCTGCGCGGCCTCGAGGGCGACTTGGCACTCGCGGGTCAATGCGACACCACGCTCGAAGGCCTTGAGGGATTCCTCGAGCGGCAGCTCGCCGCCCTCCAGTCGCTCGACCAAGGCCTCGAGTTCAGTCAGGGATCTTTCGAAATCGGGGGGGCGTTTGCTACGGGTCATGCCTTATTTATACAACAGCGAACAAACCCGCGGCGAGTGCGGTGAGTGTGGGTTGACGCTGCGCCCATCCACGGCATAATACCGCTCCCCGTTAGACCTAGTCTAATTCTGGCCCCAGGTCGACCAACCCAAGGAGAGTGACTGTGCAACTTAAAGGCAGCAATACCGAGAAGAACCTCAAGGACGCGTTCGCCGGTGAATCCCAGGCCAACCGTCGATACCTCTATTTCGCAGCCAAGGCCGATGTCGAAGGCCTCAACGACGTCTCGGCGGTGTTCCGCTCGACGGCGGAAGGCGAGACCGGCCACGCCCACGGGCACCTCGAGTACCTCGAGGCGTCGGGTGATCCGGCCACGGGTCTGCCGATCGGCAACACCAAGCTGAACCTGCAGGCATCGATCGCCGGTGAGACTCACGAGTACACCGACATGTACCCCGGCATGGCCAAGCAGGCCCGCGACGAGGGCTTCGACGAGATCGCGGATTGGTTCGAGACCCTGGCCAAGGCCGAGCGCTCGCACGCCAACCGCTTCACGAAGGCGCTGGAGTCCATCTAAACGGCTTCACGGCGCGGTGCCGCAGCCTGCACGGGTTGCGGCACCGCCGTCGTCTTCTCCGTTCTACGCTCGACCCCATGCAGAGGGAAGAATGAGCCAAAGCCACATCCCGGCCGGCCGCGAAGGATCGCTGGATGCGCCGACCCGCCACCCGCTCGCTTGGCGGGACCCGTCGTTCTACGACGAGGCCGCGCTCGACAAAGAATTAGAGCGCGCGTTCGACATCTGCCACGGCTGCCGCCGTTGCTTCTCGCTCTGCAACGCCTTCCCCACTTTGTTCGACACGATCGATGCCGCGCCGTCTGGCGAAGTCGATACCGTTGAGAAGAAGGCCTACTGGGATGTCGTAGACCACTGTTACCTCTGTGACATGTGCTACATGACGAAGTGCCCGTATGTGCCACCGCACCCCTGGAACCTCGATTTCCCGCATCTGATGCTGCGCGCCAAGGCTGTGAAGGCCAAGAAGGGCGAAGTGCGCTTCCGCGACAAGATCCTCGCGTCCACCGATGTGGTCGGTTCGATCGCCGGCATCCCGGTCGTTGCGCAGGCCGTCAATGCCATCAACAAGACCGAGATCGGCCGCAAACTGCTCGATGCCACGCTCGGCGTCGCGGTCGACGCGCCGGTGCCCGACTACCACTCCAACAGCGCCCGCAAGCAGCTCGCCGGACGCGAGCTCGCGGCGCCGGCGACGCCGACCGCCGAGACCCGCGGCAAGGTGGTGCTCTTCACCACCTGCTACGGCAACCGCAACGAGCCAGACCTCAACATCGACCTCGTCGAGGTGTTCGAGCATAACGGCATCCCGGTGAAGATCGTCTCGCAGGAGAAATGCTGCGGCATGCCGAAGCTCGAGCTCGGCGATCTCGAGGGCGTCGCGCGCCACAAAGAGACCAACATCCCGGCGCTCAAGCAGGCGATCGACGAGGGTTACGACATCGTCGCGCCGATCCCGTCCTGCGTGCTGATGTTCAAGCAGGAGCTGCCGCTGATGTTCCCCGAGGACGCCGCGGTACAGGCCGTGAAAGCCCGTATCTTTGATCCCTTCGAATACCTCATGCTGCGCCACAAAGCAGGGCTGCTGCGCACCGACTTCGAGGGTGGCACGCTCGGCAAGGTCAGTTATCACGTGCCTTGCCACTTGCGCGTGCAGAACATCGGGCTCAAGACCCGTGATGTGCTGCAGCTCGTCCCGGGCACCACGATCGATGTCATCGAGCGCTGCTCAGGCCACAACGGCACCTATGCCGTGAAAAAGGAGTTCCGCGCCGCGTCGGTGAAGATCGGCAAGCCGGTCATGAACCGCGTCGCCAAGGCGGCCCCTGACCACTACACCTCCGACTGCCCCATGGCTGGCCACCAGATCGAGACCGGTCTGCCTGAGCCGAAAGAACCGACCCACCCCTTGAAGCTGCTCCGGCAGGCTTACGGAATCTGAACATGCAGAAGCTCACCCCCGCCGACCTGATGACCCTCGAGCGCTATGCCCGTGAGCGCACGGAGTTCCGCACGCGTGTCATGGCCCATAAAAAGGCACGCAAGCTCAGTGTAGGCCCGAACACCTCGTGGCTCTTTGAAGACCGTCTCACCATCCAATATCAGGTGCAGGAGATCCTGCGTACCGAAAAGATCTTCGAGCCCGAGGGTATCGTCGAGGAGCTCGAAGCCTACAACCCGCTGATCCCGGACGGCCGCAACTGGAAGGTCACGCTTTTGATCGAGTACCCGGATCCGGCCACGCGTCCCGCAGCGCTCGCGCGTCTCAAGGGCATCGAGGATCGTTGCTGGGTGCAGGTCGCAGACTTCTCGCGGGTGTTCGCCATCGCCGATGAAGATCTGGAGCGAGAGAACGAGGAGAAGACCTCCGCCGTGCACTTCCTGCGTTTCGAGCTGACCGATGTCATGGTCGCCGCATTGCGCGGCGGCGCACATCTCTTGGCGGGCATCGATCATGCGAACTATGCGCACTCGGAGGATTCTCTGCCGACCGCGCTGCGTGAGTCGCTGTTCGCCGATCTTGCCTGATGGACAGCGCGCGGGAGCCGCGCGCGGTATAATGTAACGATGGCGAAAGACTACGATGCCTCCGCGATCGAGGTGCTCTCCGGTCTCGATCCGGTGCGGCGCCGGCCGGGGATGTACACCGACACCTCGCGGCCCAACCACCTCGCGCACGAAGTCATCGACAACAGCGTCGACGAAGCACTGGCGGGTCACGCCAGTCGTATCGATGTCACCTTGTTCCGCGACGGCTCGGTGGAAGTCGCCGACGATGGCCGCGGCATGCCCGTCGACATCCATCCAAAAGAGAAGGTCAGCGGCGTCGAACTGATCCTCACGCGGCTGCACGCCGGCGGTAAGTTCGACGGGGCGAGCTATGGCTTCTCGGGCGGCCTGCATGGCGTCGGCGTGTCGGTGGTGAACGCGCTCTCGAGCCGCCTCGATTGCCGGGTGCGGCGCGGCGGTAAAGAGCACGCGATCGGCTTCCAGTCCGGCAAGCTCGTCTCGCCGCTCGCCGTGATCGGCAGCGTTGCCCCGCGCACCACCGGCACCACGGTGCGTTTCTGGCCGGACGTGAAGTTCTTCGACACCGACAAATTCTCCGTGCCGCAGTTACGCCATACCCTGAAGGCGAAGGCTGTGCTCTGCCCCGGGCTGCGCATCACTTTCGCGCAGGAATCCACCGGCGAGAAGGACGAGTGGTTCTTTGCGGGCGATCTCGGCACCTATCTCGTCGAAGAGCTCGGCAGCGCCCAACGCATCCCCGCCGAGCCCCTCACCGGCAAGCGCGAGCAGGACAGCGATTCGGTCGAGTTCGCGCTCTGCTGGGCGCCTGGCATCGAGAACGCCATCGCCGAGAGCTACGTGAACCTGATCCCGACCCCTGAAGGCGGTACGCATGTTAACGGTCTGCGCAGCGGCACCGCAGCGGCGGTGCGCGAGTTCTGCGAGTTCCGCAACCTGCTGCCGCGCGGCGTAAAGCTCTCGCCCGAAGATGTCTGGGACGGCGCACGGTTCGTGCTGTCGGTGAAGATCCGCGAGCCGCAGTTCGTCGGCCAGACCAAGGAACGGCTCGCTTCGCGGGATGCAGCGCAGCTCGTCGAAGGCTACGCCAAAGACGCCATCGGCCTCTGGCTCGCGCAGCATCCGGATGCCGGCGAGCGCATCGCGCAGCTCGCCATCCAGAACGCCCAAGACCGGATGAAGGCCGCGCAGAAGGTCCAGCGCAAGCGCATCTCCGGCGGTCCGCCCTTGCCCGGCAAGCTCGCCGATTGCGCGGGCGATGACCCGTCGCGTTCCGAGCTGTTCTTGGTCGAAGGTGATTCGGCGGGCGGCTCCGCCAAGCAGGCGCGAGACAAGGAGTTCCAGGCCATCATGCCGCTGCGCGGCAAGATACTGAACACTTGGGAGCTCGAGCCCGGCGAGATCGGTTCCTCGCAGGAAGTGCACAACATCAGCATCGCGATCGGCGTCGACCCCGGCGCGGCCGATGTGCGCGGCCTGCGCTACCACAAGGTCTGCATCCTCGCGGATGCGGATTCCGACGGTCAGCACATCGCGACCTTGCTGTGCGCGCTTTTCCTGCGGCATTTCCGACCGCTGGTTGCGCAAGGCCATGTGTTTGTCGCCATGCCGCCGCTCTACCGCATCGATGCCGGCAAGCAGGTGTTCTACGCCCTCGATGCCGCCGAGCGTGATGTCTTCCTGCACCGCCTCGAAGCCGAGAAGGTGCGCGCCAAGCCCCAGGTCACGCGCTTCAAGGGTCTCGGCGAGATGAACCCCTCGCAGTTGCGCGAGACCACCATGGATCCGCGCACACGACGTCTGGTGCAGCTGACGCTCGATCCCGCCGATCAGGCGGACAGCCTGATGGACATGCTGCTCGCCAAAAAACGCGCCGCAGACCGGCGCGAGTGGCTCGAAGAAAAAGGCAACCTCGCGCAGGTGATCGTCTGATGAGCGGACAGGGACCTGCTTTCGAGGGTATCGAGCGGCAGCCGCTGCGCACTTTCACCGAAAAGGCGTACCTCGAGTACTCGATGTACGTGATCCTCGATCGCGCGCTGCCGGCGATCGGCGACGGCCTGAAACCGGTGCAACGGCGCATCATCTACGCCATGAGCGAGCTCGGCTTGTCGGCCGTCTCCAAACACAAAAAATCCGCCCGTACCGTCGGCGATGTGATCGGCAAGTTCCATCCGCACGGCGATTCGGCCTGTTACGAGGCCATGGTGCTGATGGCGCAGCCCTTCGCCTACCGTTACCCGGTGGTGGACGGTCAGGGTAACTGGGGTTCGCAGGACGATCCCAAGTCCTTCGCTGCGATGCGCTATACCGAATCCAAGCTCACGCGCTACGCTGAGGTGCTGCTGCGCGAGTTGGGCGATGGCACGGTCGATTGGCAGCCGAACTTCGACGGCACCCTCGAGGAGCCCACGGTGCTGCCTGCGCGTCTGCCGAACGTGCTGCTCAACGGCACGACCGGCATCGCGGTCGGTATGGCGACGGACATCCCGCCGCACAACCTGCGCGAAGTCGCCGCGGCCTGCATCCACCTGCTCAACGAACCGGACGCCTCATCGCGTGCGCTCATGAAGTTCGTGAAGGGACCGGACCTGCCCACCGGCGCCGAGATCATCACGCCGCGCGCCGAGATCGCAGCGATCTACGACAACGGTACCGGCAGTTTCCGCGCCCGCGCCACTTACCGCATGGAGGACGATCACATCGTCATCGAAACGATGCCGTGGCAGGCCAGCGGTTCCAAGGTCCTCGAGCAGATCGCCGAGCAGATGCGCGCCAAGAAACTGCCGATGGTCGACGACCTGCGCGATGAGTCCGACCACGAAAACCCGACCCGACTCGTCATCATCCCCAAAGGCCGCAAGGTCGATGTCGAGCAGCTGATGGCGCATCTTTTCGCCACCACCGACCTCGAGCGGAACTATCGCGTCAACCTCAATGTGATCGGCCTCGATGGTCGGCCGCGCGTCATGGGTCTGCGCGACATCCTCTCGCAGTGGCTGGAATTTCGCATCGCGACGGTACGGCGCCGCCTCGAGTGGCGGCTCGACAAGGTCGAGCGTCGGCTGCATATCCTCGACGGACTGCTGGCGGCCTTCCTGAATCTCGACGAGGTGATCCGCATCATCCGTCGCGAGGACGAGCCGCAGCCGGTGCTGATGAAGCGTTTCTCGTTGAGCGAGATCCAGGCGGATGCCATCCTCGAGACCAAGCTGCGCCACCTCGCCAAGCTCGAAGAGATGAAGATCCGGGGCGAGCAGGCCGAACTGGCCACCGAGCGCGACCAGTTGCAGTCGGTGCTCGGCAGCGAATCCGTGCTGCGCAAGCTGGTCGGTACCGAGTTGGCGGCCGATGCCGAACGATTCGGCGATGCACGCCGATCGAAGATCGTCGAGCGCGAGGCCGCTCAGGCCATCGACGAGACCTCGCTGATCGCCAACGAACCGGTCACGGTCGTGCTCTCCTCCGGTGGGTGGGTGCGCGCTGCCAAGGGCCACGAGATCGATCCGCATTCGCTGCAATACAAAGCGGGGGATGTCTTCCAGGCCGTCGCCCGCGGCCAGTCGCTGCAGCTCGCCACGTTCTTCGACTCCACCGGACGCAGCTACAGCCTACCGGCGCACACGCTGCCCTCGGCGCGTGGGCTCGGTGAGCCGCTCGCGGGGCGGCTCAATCCGCCGGATGGGGCGAAGTTCACCGGCATGATGATGGGCGAGCCGGCGAGCCGTTGGTTGCTCGCCTCCGACGCCGCCTATGGTTTCGTCGCGCGCCTCGAGGACCTGATCAGCGACCGCAAGGCCGGCAAGACCGTGCTCAACGTCCCGGAGGGCGCATTGGCGTTGCCGCCGGTGCCGGTCACCGACCCGAAGGGGCTGCTGTGCATCGCAGTCGTCGATAGCGACGGAGAGAATGGCCGTCTGCTCGTGTTCCCCGTGGCCGAAGTGCCGGATATGCCGCGCGGCAAGGGCAACAAGCTCTTCAACATCCCGGCTGCGCTCGCCAAGGAACGTTCTGAGGTGGTGGCGGGCATCGCGGTGGTGCCGCCCGGCGGCAAGCTGCTGGTCTGGAACGGCGAACGCAGCCGCGAGTACTCGGCGGCTGAGATCAAAGAATTCTTGGGCGCGCGTGCGCAGCGCGGCGCCGTGCTCACCCGGGGTTGGCGTGCCGTGACGCGGCTCGAGGTCAGTTAAAGACGACGGTCTTGTTGTCGTTGAGCACCACGCGGTGCTCCAGATGCCAGGTGACCGCGCGCGACAACACCGCACTCTCGATGCCGCGGCCGATCGCCTCGAGCGCGGCGGGAGAATGCGCGTGCGTCACGCGCTCGACCGACTGCTCGATGATCGGGCCTTCGTCGAGGTCATCGGTCACGTAGTGCGCCGTGGCGCCGATGATCTTCACGCCGCGCGCATGCGCCTGCGCATAAGGCTTGGCGCCCTTGAAGCTCGGCAAGAAGGAGTGGTGGATATTGATGCAGCGGCCGGCGATGCGGGCGCTGAAGGCGGGCGTCAGGATCTGCATGTAGCGCGCGAGCACCAGCAGGTCGGCGCCGCTGTCCTGCATCAGTTGCAGGATCTGCCCTTCCTGCGCGACGCGGTTGACCGAGTTCACCGGCATGAAGTGGTAGGGCAGCCGGTTGAATTCGGCGAACTCGCGCATGTCCTCGTGGTTCGAGACGACACCCACGATATCCGCCGGCAACTGGCCGCCGCGCCAACGGTGCACCAGATCGTAGAGGCAATGGCCGAACTTCGACACCGCCAACAGCACCTTCGGGCGGTGGCCGAGATCGTGCAGTTCCCACTTCATGTCGAAGCGCGCCGCGACCGGTTGTAACGCCACCCGCAAGGTCTCGAGCCCCAAGAATCCCGGTCCGGCGGCACCGAACACCACGCGCATGTAGAACATCTGCGTCTCGGGATCGTTGAACTGCGCCGATTCGACGATCGAGCCGTCGTGGTCGGCGAGGCAGGTGGCAACAGCGGCGACGATGCCCTTGGAATCTGGGCAGCGCAGGACGAGAACGAGGGGGGTGCTCATGGCGTGGATTATAAGGCGGGCCGCGCGTTTCCAGCAAAACGCCGAGTTATGTTCAGGCCGCGTCCAAGCCCGCCGCGAGCACCACTTTGGCCTCCTCGCCCGGCACCTCGCGCACGAGGCGCGGCACCAAGTAGCCGGGCAGCGCGCGCGCGAGCGCGTCAATGATCGCGCGGCCGCGCAGCTCATCCACATCGAAGTGCGCGGTGCCGTTCACCGCATCCGTGAGATGCAGGTAATAGGGCAACACGCCGAGTGTATGCAGTCGCTTGGAGAGCGCGATGAGCGTCGCGGCATCGTCGTTGACGCCGCGCAGCAGCACGCTCTGGTTGAGCAGCAGCGCGCCGGTGCTGCGCAGCCGGGCGATGGCTTCGACGGCGTCGTCCTCGAGCTCCTGCGCGTGGTTCACATGCAGCACCACGGTCACGCGCCACGGCAGGCCGCGCAGCCAGTCGATGAGCCCTGCGTCGACGCGCGAGGGCAGCACGACGGCGTTGCGGGTGTGCAGGCGAAGCGAGCGCAGGTGCGGAATATCCGCGAGCGCTCGGCTGAGCGAGTGCAGGCGTGCATTGCCGAGCGACAGCGGGTCGCCGCCGCTCAGGATCAGCTCCTCGATCGAAGGGTCGGCGGTGATCGTCGCGATGGCTTCGCGCCAGCGTCCGGTGTCGTCCTGTTGATCGTCGTACGGGAACTCCCGGCGGAAGCAATATCGGCAATGCATCGCGCAGGCGCCGGTGGCGATGAGCAAGGTACGGCCGCGGTATTTATGGAGCAGACCCGGTGCCCGGCGCGCGTCGGCTTCCTGCAGCGGGTCGCTGCTGCGTCCGGCCGTGTGCTCAAGTTCCTCGGCCACCGGCAGCACCTGGCGCAGCAAGGGATCGGCCGGATCGCCGCGACGCATACGCGCCACGAAACTGCGCGGCACCCGCATCGGGAACAGGCGCGCCGCCTGTCGCGCGGGACCCACCCACTCCTCGGGCAGTTCGAGCAGTTGGGCGAGTTCAGCCGGATCGGTGATGGCGGCAGCGTGCTCCGCTTGCCACGAACGCGGCGCACCGGCTGGGTCCGATGTGCCCTCCGGGTGGCGGGAATGGGGGGTAGTCGCTATGATGCAAGTCCTTATTTCGGCCCGGCTATTCTGGGTCTCAGCGGGCGAGAACGCAAAAGTCATGGGTAACTACAACACCAGCGAATTCAAGTCCGGCCTCAAAATCCTCATCGATGGCGACCCATTCGTCATCGTCGAGAACGAGATGGTCAAACCCGGCAAAGGGCAGGCCTTCAACCGCGTCCGCGTGCGCAACCTGAAAACAGGCCGTACCGTCGAGAAGACCTGGAAGTCGGGCGATTCGGTCGAGGCCGCCGACGTCATGGACGTCGACATGCAGTACCTCTACAAGGACGACGACTTCTTCCACTTCATGGTGCCCGAAAATTTCGAGCAGCACACCGCGAGCAAAGAAGCGGTCGGTGATGGCGCGCAGTGGCTGAAGGACGGCGTGGTCTGTATCGTCACCCTCTGGAACGGCATTCCACTCGTCGTGACGCCGCCGCCGCACATCGAAGCGATCATCGTCGAGACCGACCCCGGCGTGCGCGGTGACACCGCGACCGGTGGTCAGAAGCCCGCGAAGCTCGAGACCGGTGCAGTCGTGCGCGTGCCGCTCTTCATCAACCAAGGCGAAGTCATCAAGGTCGACACCCGCAGCGGCGAGTACATCTCGCGCGCGAAGCAGTAAGCGAGCGACGCTTCAGCCCATCAAGCCGCCTGATCAGCCGAGCGACGCCACCAGCGTCGTTGCGATCCTCTCTAGCCCGGTTTGATCGGTCGCATCGAAGCGACCGAGGATCGGACTGTCGAGGTCCAACACGCCGATCAATCCGCCGTCCACCGCGCGGATCAACGGCACCACGATTTCCGAGCGCGAAGCCGCATCGCAGGCGATATGGCCGGGGAATGCGTGCACGTCCGGTACGAGCTGCGTACGGCGTTCGGCTGCAGCCGTGCCGCAGACCCCGCGTCCGAGCGCGATACGCACGCAGGCGGGCCTGCCCTGGAAGGGGCCGAGCACGAGTTCCCCCGAGCTGCCGTCCGCACCGCCCTGCGGTGACGACTGCAGCAGGTAGAACCCCGCCCAGTTGAGCTGTGGCAGCGCGGCATAGAGCAGCGCTGAGGTGTTGGCGAGGTTCGCGATCGCGTCGTGCTCGCCCGCGAGTAGCGCGGCGAGCTGTGCGTCGAGCTCGCGATAGCCTGCCGCCTTGTCGGTGAAATCCGGGGCCGGAAAATGACTGCTCATGCGTGCTCCGAAGGGAAGGCGATGATCTCGTCGATGTGGGTGGCGCCGGTGGCGACCATGACGCAGCGGTCGAAGCCGACCGCGACACCTGAACAAGGCGGCAGTCCCGCCGCGAGCGCGGCCAGCAGCCGCCGGTCGGGCGCCCGCTCCGGCAGGCCCGTCGCGCGGCGCGCGAGGTTGTCGGCGGCGAAGCGCGCTGCCTGTTCGGCGGCATCGCCCAACTCCTCGAAGCCGTTGGCGAGTTCGATGCCGTCCGCATAGACCTCGAAACGCAGCGCCACGGAAGGGTCGTCCGGGTCGAGACGCGCGAGCGCCGCCTGAGAAGCCGGGTAATGCGTGAGTGCGAGCCACTGACCGTGGCCGAGCGCGGGACCGAGACGCGCGCCCACCAGGAAATCGAGCAGCTCGTCGCGCAGTGCCGTGTCGGCTGCGCGTGGCGGCGTCGGTACCGTCACGAGCCCTGCGGTTTGCGCCAGCGCCGCGAGCGCCGGCAGTGTCGCCGTGAACGGGTCGAGGCCAAAATGCTCGCGGAACGCGTCACGGTAGCGACGGCGGATCAAGGGCCGCGGTGCTCTGCCAGCCTGCGTCATCCAAAGATCGAGCAAGGCCGCGACCTCATCGACGAGCGCGTCCATGCGCCAGCCGCAGCGATACCACTCGAGCAGCGTGAACTCGGGGTTGTGCAGCCGACTGCGCTCGTCCCCGCGCGCCACCTTGCAGAGCTGCCAGATGTCGCCACTGCCTGCGGCGAGCAGGCGCTTCATGGCGTACTCGGGCGAGGTGTGCAGGAACATCGCATGCTCGCCCACGGTCGCCGGCACCGAGACGAGGTGTCGGTCGGTGACCGCGGCGTTCACCAGCACCGGTGTCTCGACCTCCAGCAGGCCACGACCTTCAAAGAAATTACGGGTGGCGGCGACGAGCCGTGCGCGCTCGACGAGCCGTGCACGGGTCGCGCTCGGTCGCCACTCGGTCATCGGTACGGCTCAGCCCGCGCGGGCGGCGCAGCCCGCGCCCGACAGACGGTGACCGATCGGCTCGCCCATCCGCACCGTCTGCCCGGAGGCGAGCCCCGCACGCCACTCGATGGTGTCGGGCGGGAACAGCAGGATCACGGTCGAGCCCATGTTGAAGCGCCCGATCTCCTCGCCGCGGGCCGCCGCGAACGGCGCGCCGCCCGCAGCGGATGCGACCGGCAGGCGTTCGAGACGACGTGGCCGGCGCGGTGCGACGGGGCCGTGCCATACGGTGTCCATGCTGCCAACGTTGAGCGCGCCGATGAAGAGCAGCGCGTGATGGAGCGTCGGTGCCACGGTGCCGCCGTCCTCGAACAAGAGGTTCACCCGCTCGTTGCGTGCGAACAGGTTCGCGACACCGTCGGCGGTGGTGCGGTTCACGCTGAAGAGGCGCCCCGGCACGAACCACGCATCGCGCAGCACGCCGGGCAGCGCCATGTGGATACGGTGGTAGTTGTAGGGCGCGAGGTAGATCGTGGCGAAGCGGCCACCGCGGAAATGCGTGACCCAGTCCTTGCGGCCGGCGAGCAGCGCATCGAGCGTGTAGTGCCGACCCTTGGCCTGCAGCAGACGATCATCTTCGATGTCACCGAGCTCGCTCACTGTGCCATCGACCGGGCAGGCGAGGGCGGCGGGGTCGGTGGGCAGCGGTCGCGCGCCCTGTTGCAACGCGCGCGTGAAGAACGCGTTGAACGATGCGTAGGCGAGCGGATCGCTGCGCACGGCGTCCGAGAGATCGGGATTGAAACCGCGCATGAACGATCGGATGAGCAGGTCCTTGAACCAGGGCGTTTGGCTGCGCGTGGCGGCATGCACGAGCCGCGAGATGCCATGCTGGGGCAGCACATGCTGCAAGGCGACGAAAGCGCGCGCGCCGAGGCCGGGCGAGGCAGAATGGGCATCCATGGTGCGATTATCCCACAAGCCTTCGCCAAAACCGGTCAAGCCCCTGCCGTCCGTCGCCGACGCGTTGCGCAGCGGTGCTCGGCGGCTGTCACGGGCGGGGCTTTTTTTCGGGCATGGCACCGACAACGCCCGTGACGAGGCTGCGGCGCTGCTGTGGAGCGTGCTGCGGTTGCCGTGGCCGGTAACGGCCGCCGCCTATCGGCGCCGTCTGCGGCCGGCGCAGCGCACCGCGTGGGAGGCCTTGCTCGAACGGCGGATCGCGACCCGCCTGCCGGCTGCGTACCTCACCGGCGAGACCTTCTTCGCGGGGCTGCCCCTGCGCACCGATCCGCGTGCGCTCGTGCCGCGCTCACCGCTCGCCGAGCTGATCGAGCGGCAGTTCACGCCTTGGATCGATCCTGCCCGGGTGCGGCGTGTGCTCGATCTTTGCACCGGCGGCGGCTGTATCGCGCTCGCCTGTGCGCACCACCTGCCGCTTGCGCGTATCGAGGGCACCGACATCTCGCCTCCTGCGCTGGAACTCGCACGCGAGAACCGCCGTCGTTTGGGGCTTTCCCGGCGGGTGCGCCTTACGGAGTCGGACCATTTCTCAGCCCTGCAGGGACGCGAGTACGATATCATTGTGAGTAATCCCCCCTATGTCGGGGCGCG
>Ga0209107_10001051_pt1 | contig 15530 bp, 16 predicted proteins | sample LakErihyJuly2011_2_FD_187460 | JGI IMG/M metagenome (GOLD analysis project Ga0209107, IMG submission 187460) | Freshwater microbial communities from dead zone in Lake Erie, Canada - CCB hypolimnion July 2011 (SPAdes) (version 2) | ecosystem: Environmental > Aquatic > Freshwater > Lentic >... | reverse complement strand
TGGTGTTCCAGCCACGCCGACGCGGCGATGTGGATCTCCTGTTCGCGCCCGGTCAACCGGCCCTCATCCGTCAACTGCGCTCTCAATTGCAGTTCGAGGCGGCGGCCGACATCCCCACGTACTCCATCTCGGACGCTTGGGACGGCCGGGTCGATGCGGACCTGAACGGCCTCACCTTCACGGATATGCCCTGGATGATCGCACCGGACAGCGGTCGCAGCGCCACGCTGCGCAGCGAGACTGAAGCGGCCTACGGCGACCTGCGCGGTCGTGGCCGGTTGTTCGCGCTCGGCCACGATGCTTGGCTCGTACAGGAGGGGCTGCGCAACGGTCGCTTCAGCGCCCGTAGCGGCGAACTCGAAGGCGTCACCGGACAACTCGTGCTCGATGATTCGCGCAGCGTCCGACGCGGCCTGCGTTGGGCGGAGATCCACAACAGCACTCTGCGCTTGCTGGATGGCACACCCTGATCGGGGCGAACTCGGACGATCGGCCGAAGATCTGGCGGTCGCTCACCTCGAGGCCGGCGGCGCGCAGATCCTGCTGCGCAACTTCCGTCGTCGCACCGGGGAACTCGACATCATCGCGCAGCAGGGCAGCACATTGCTCGTGGTCGAGGTGCGGCTGCGCAGCCGCGCTGACTACGGGGGCGCGGCGGCGAGCGTCGATGCCATCAAGCAGCGGAAGATCATCCGCACCACCGAGCAACTCCTGCAGACACGCCGAGACCTCGCCCGTTGGCCGGTGCGCTTCGATGTGGTGGTGGTGACGCCGACGCTAGGCGGACCCACAGCGCCTGAAGCGCCGACGGAATGCTCTGGCGCATGGCAGGTCGAATGGATCCGTCATGCCTTCGAAGCGCGGCACTGACGCGCGAGCGGACGCCCTGCTTACTTGACGACTGTCAGATTCGGGCGGCCGCGGACGGGGCTGGTGGGGGCTGGCACCGTCGGAGCCTGCGAAGTCCGCGGCGCGAGCAGGTCGGCGGGCGGCGCGAGTTCCCCCTCAGGCGGGAACACCATCCCCTCTCCACTCTCGCGCGCGTAGATGCTGAGCACGGCCGCGACCGGGAATCGCACCACACGAGGGACACCGGAGAAACGGGCCTCGAAACTGATGGTCTCATTGCCGAGATCGAGATGCTGGGTCGCCATCAGGCTGAGGTTCAGCACGATGCGTCCGTCGCGGACATGCGCCTTGGGTACATCCACGCCCTGCAGGTAGGTGTCGACGAGCACATGCGGCGTCATGCCCGCATCGCTCATCCACTGGTGCATAGCGCGCAGCAGGTATGGACGCCTCGGCAACCGCTGGTCGTCACTCATGGAATGTGCAGACTCGCGCCGCCGCGGGTCATTTCACGTCGCGCCAATACTCCCGCTTGAGGAGCCAAGCGAGCGCCGTGAACAAGCACAAGAACAACAGGACCCAGATACCGAGCGACTGCCGGTAGGCCTTCACAGGCTCACCCGCGTACTCGAGGAAGTTGACCGTGTCGCGCACGAACTCGTCGTACTGCTCAGCGGTCAACTGGCCCGGCTCGACGATCTCGAAGGAGCCGAAGGTGTCATGACCGTCCTGCTTGACCGTCTTGAGGAGCGGAGCGCCCTGCAGGGACGACAGCACATGCGGCATCGCCGTGCCGGGCAACGCGAGGTTGTTGGTGCCGTTGGTGGCCTTGTCGTCGATGTAATAGGTCTTCAGGAAGCGGTAGACGTAGTCGCTGCCTTTGGCGCGCGTGATCAATGAGAGATCAGGCGGGGTCTTGCCGAACCACGCCTCGCCGTCGGCGGCTGCCAGCTTGGTCAGCATGTAGTCGCCTTTCTTGGAGCCTGGCGACAGCATCGCTTCGAGCTGGTCCTCAGGGATCTTGAGATCCGCCCCCATGCGCGAATAGCGGACGTACTTGAGCGAGTGGCAACCGGCGCAATAGCCCATGAAGTTGCCGGCGCCGCGCTGCAAGGAGGCGGTACTCGAGATGTCATTTCCCGGCTGCCAGTCCTGCCACGCTCCCGGCAGACCGGCGCTGGCGGCGCGTGCTGCAGGCGACAAGGACAGGGCTGAGAGCACCAAGCCTGCGACGATCGAAACAAAAGCGTTACGCATGGTAGTTGACCCTCTCCGGAGCGGCCTTAGTCTTCTCGAACTTCGTGTACCAGGGCATGAGGATGAAGTAGAGGAAATAGATGGCGGTGAAGATCCGCGCCAAGATCACGGCGATCCCGTCAGCCGGCTGCAGGCCGAGGTAACTCAACACGATGAACGACACGACGAACAACGCGAGCGCGACCTTCGACATCCAGCCCTTGTAGCGGATCGACTTGACCGGTGAGCGATCGAGCCACGGCAGGAAGAACAGCACGACGATCGCGAGCAGCATGAGCAGCGCGCCGAGTTGCTGGTCGGGCACGGCACGCAACATCGCGTAGAAGGCCGTGAAGTACCACACGGGCGCGATGTGATCGGGCGTCGAGAGGGCGTTGGCCGCCTCGAAGTTCGGCTTTTCGAGGAACAGGCCGCCGAAGGTCGGGACGAAGAAGAGCACGCCGCAGAAGAACAACAAGAACACGCCTACGCCGAACAGGTCCTTGATCGTGTAGTACGGGTGGAACGGGATCCCATCGACAGGCTTGCCGCGCGCATCCAGCTTCGCCTTGATCTCGATGCCGTCGGGGTTGTTGGAGCCCGTCTGGCGCAAGGCCACGAGGTGCATCAGGATCAGGAAGGCGATGGCGAACGGCACCGCGACCACATGCAACGCGAAGAAACGGTTGAGCGTGGAGTCGGCGATGCCGTAGTCGCCGCGGATCCATTCGACGAGACCGGGCCCGATCACCGGGATGGTGCCGAACAGGTTGACGATCACCTGCGCACCCCAATAGGACATGTTGCCCCACGGCAGCACATAACCCATGAACGCCTCGGCCATCAGCGCGAGGTAGAGCAGCATGCCGAGGATCCACAGCAGTTCGCGCGGCGCGCGGTATGAGCCGTACAACATCGCGCGGAACATGTGCAGATAGACAACGATGAAGAAGAACGACGCACCCGTCGAGTGCATGTAGCGGATGAACCAGCCCCACTCGACCTCGCGCATGATGTATTCGACCGAATCGAAGGCAGCCGTCTCGCTCGGCTTGTAGTGCATCGCGAGGAAGATGCCCGAGAGGATCATGATCACGAACACCAACATCGCAAAGGCACCGAAGAAGTACCAGAGGTTGAAGTTCTTGGGCGCGAAGTAGCCGGTCAGCTGCGATTCGACGAACTCGTCGACCGGCAGGCGCTTGTTGATCCAAGCTCGGAAACCGCCCTGCTTGGGCGGCGTGGCGTTGGGGGCGGCGGCAGCCATCAGGCAACTCCTTCAGCGTTGGCGTCGAGACCGATCACCAGCAGGGTATCGGACTCAAATTTGTGCGGCGGGACCGCCAAATTCAGCGATGCGGGCGAACCGCTGAACACGCGACCGGCGAGATCGAAGCGCGAACCATGGCAGGGGCAGAAGAACCCGCCCGGCCAATCCGCGCCGAGGGTCGGGTCGCCTTGGGCGAAGTACTGCTTCGGCAGGCATCCGAGGTGCGTGCAAGCGGCGTAGAGCACGAGGAAGTCGGGCTTGATCGAGCGGCCCTCGTTCTTCGCGTAGGCAGGCTGCGAAGAGGCATCGGACTGCGGGTCTTTGAGGCTGGGCCCGACCTTCGCGAGACCCGCGACGGCCTCAGGGGTGCGGCGCACGACATACACCGGCTGCTTGCGCCAGCTCTGCGTGATCATCTGTCCGGGTTCGAGTTTCGAGATGTCGATCTCGAGCGGCGCGCCGAGCGCGCGCGCGCGCTCAGAGGGACGCCAAGAAGAGATGAACGGCACCAGGGTGAAGGCGCCGCCCACTGCTGCGGTGGCTGCCGTGGCCGCCGTCAAAAATTTGCGTCGGCTGATGTCGGCCTCGTCGGGCAGATTGTCCGGATCGCTCATCGCAAGATCTCTCCCCATATCTTCCTCGCGGAACTTTGCGAGGTGCTGTTAAATGCGGAACAACGGCATTATACACGCCGTACTGTCGGCAAGCCCATGCAGCCAAGCCTGATCAGCGGCATGCGGTTTTCAACGGAGCGGGCCCGATGATGCGATGGCAAAAACCCGTGATCTTCCTCACCGGCGCCTTGGTCGGCGGACTTGCGCTTGCGTTCCTGGCAGTCCTCTGGCGCCCGGAGCTGCTGAACGGCCGCCTGGCCGCCCGACAAACGGCCCTTGCCGGGGCGTCAACCGGCGCCCCCCCCGCAACAGACTTGGGCCCGGGCGTGACCGCCACCCCCTCGCCGCCCAGCCCGGCACCGCTTGGCAGCTACGCCGATGCGGTTCGACGCGCGGCACCGGCGGTGGTCAATGTCTATGCCGCGCGGATCGTCACCGAACGCCTGCCCCGGAACATGCTGCAGGACCCGTTCGGTGAACTCGGTCCGCGCTACCGCCAGCGCCTCGAGCAATCGCTCGGCTCCGGGGTGATCGTCGACTCTGCCGGACAGGTAGTCACCAACCATCATGTTATCGCCGATGCCGCCGCCATCCGTGTACAGCTCGCCGACGGCCGGGAGGCGGATGCGAAGATCATCGGTCGCGATCCCGACACCGATCTCGCGCTCCTCAGGATCACGCTGCGCGACCTGCCCGCCATCGAACTCGGGCGCTCCTCGACCCTGCGCGCCGGCGACATCGTCCTCGCGATCGGCAACCCGCTCGGACTCTCCGCCACAGTGACCCAAGGCATCGTCAGCGCGACCGGTCGTGGGCAGCTCGGTGTCGCCGTGTTCGAGAACTTCATCCAGACCGACGCGCCGATCAATGTCGGCAATTCCGGCGGGGCGCTCATCAACACCCGCGGCGAGCTGGTCGGCATCAACACCGCGATCATCGCCCGCAGCCTGGGGGTCGAGGGCATCGGTTTCGCGATCCCGGTGGATCTGGTGCGCGGCGTGGTGGGTGAGCTGGTGGCGCGCGGGCGGGTGGTGCGCGGCTGGGTGGGTTTCGATGTGACGAACATCGACGAAGCCAACGCCCGCGCAGCAGGTCTCGCGCGCGGTGGCGTGGTGATCCTACAGCTATATCAAGGCAGCCCCGCGCAACAGGCCGGGCTGCAGCCGGGCGATCTCATCACCCGCATCGGTGGCAAGGTGCCAGCGAGCGCGCAGGAGGTGCAGGTACGCATCGCCGCCCTGCAGCCGGGCACGGCACTGCTGATCAGCGTGGAACGCGGGGCGCAGAGCGCAGATCTGCAGTTGCAGGTTGTCGAAAAACCGTTGCGGCAGCGCTGATCGGGCGTCCCGGACGGTCAGCCGGGGATGCGCCGGATGTCGGCACCCAACGCCGAGAGTTTCTCCTCGATCGCCTCGTAGCCACGGTCGATGTGGTAAATGCGATCGATGACGGTACGGCCCTCGGCGACGAGACCCGCCAACACCAACGACGCCGAGGCGCGCAGATCGGTCGCCATCACCGGCGCCGCTTGCAGCTTCGGCACCCCCTTGATGATCGCGGTGTTGCCCTCCAGTCGGATCTCCGCCCCGAGCCGGCGCATCTCGAGCATGTGCATGAACCGGTTCTCGAAGATGGTCTCGATGATGGTGCCGACGCCGTCGGCGATCGTGTCGAGCGCGGCGAACTGCGCCTGCATGTCGGTCGGGAACGCAGGGTACGGGGCGGTACGCAGGTCGATGGCGCGCGGCCGCCGCCCGCGCATATCGAGTTCGATCCAGTCCGCACCGCTGGTGACGGTCGCGCCCGCTTCGCGCAGCTTCGCCAACACGGCATCGAGATGCGCGGGCGCCACCTGCTTGAGGTGCACACGGCCAGAGGTGATTGCGCCGGCGACGAGGTAGGTGCCTGCTTCGATCCGATCAGGCAGCACCCGATGGCTGCCACCGTGCAGACGCTCGACGCCGTCGATGACGATGATGTCGGTGCCCGCGCCGCGCACTTTGGCGCCGAGCGCGTTCAGACAGTCCGCAAGATCGACCACCTCAGGCTCACGCGCGGCGTTCTCGATGACCGTCTGACCGTCGGCGAGCGTGGCGGCCATCATCAGGTTTTCGGTACCGGTGACCGTCACCGTATCGAGCACCAGACGCGCGCCGCGCAAGCGCGAGGCGCGGGCGCGGATGTAGCCGTTCTCGATCGAGATCTCGGCACCCATCGCCTGCAGGCCAGCGACATGGATGTTGACTGGACGGGCGCCGATGGCACAGCCGCCCGGCAGCGACACATCGGCCTCGCCGAACCGCGCCAACAACGGTCCGAGCACGAGGATCGAGGCGCGCATGGTCTTGACGAGGTCGTACGGCGCGACCGGCTGGCGCACGGTGCTCGCGTCGACCTCGATGTTCATGCGCTCATCGACGGTCACCGTAGCGCCCATGCGACCGAGCAGCTCGATCATGGTGGTGACGTCCTGCAGGTGCGGCACATTGCCGATCGCCACGGGCTCGGAGGCGAGCAGCGTCGCGGCGAGGATGGGTAAGGCGGCGTTCTTGGCCCCCGACACCCGGACCTCACCCTCAAGCGTACGGCCGCCTGCGACTTGCAACTTGTCCATCACGGCTGCCGCTCAGGCAGACCGGTCGAGACCGGCCTCCGCGGGGGTCAACGCCTCGATGCTGAGGGCGTGGATCTCGCGGCCGACCAGTTCGCCGAGGGTTCGGTAGACCCGCTGGTGGCGGGCGATGGCTCGCTCGCCGACGAACTGCGGGGCGACGATACGGGCGGTGAAATGGGTCTGGTCGTCGGACAATACCTGGACGTCGGCACCGGGCAGGCCGGTGCGGATGAGTTCAGCGACTTTTTCGGGATGCATGCTCATGGCGGTATGATGCCATCCCATGACTGATGCGCGCACGATTGCCGATCAAAGTTTGGTGGACGCCGGCCGGCGCGCCCTCGCCACCGAACTGCGTGCGCTCGTAGCGCTCGAAGCCCGTATCGACCTCAGTTTCGCGGCTGCCTGCCGCCTAGCCCTCGCCTGTCAGGGCCGGATCGTCGTGACCGGCATGGGCAAATCCGGGCACATCGGTGGCAAGATCGCCGCCACCCTCGCGAGCACCGGCTCGCCGGCCTTCTTCCTGCATCCCGCCGAAGCCAGCCATGGCGACATCGGCATGATCACCCGGGACGACCTGCTGCTCGCGCTGTCGAACTCGGGGGAGACCCCGGAGATCCTGACCTTGCTGCCCCCGATCGCGCGGCTCGGGGTGCCGTTGGTGGCGATGACCGGTCATCCGACCTCGACCCTCGCCCGCGCCGCCAAGATCCACCTCGATGTCAGCGTGCCCGCCGAAGCCTGCCCGCTCAACCTTGCGCCGACCGCCAGCACCACCGCCACGCTCGCCATGGGCGACGCCCTCGCCGTGGCGCTGCTCGAGGCACGCGGCTTCACCGCCGAGGATTTCGCGCGCTCCCATCCGGGCGGCGCGCTCGGACGGCGGTTGCTGCTGCGGGTCGAGGATGTCATGCGACGCGGCGATGACGCGCCCAAGGTCACGGCCGACACGCCTGTCGCGCTCGGTCTCATCGAGATGTCCCGCAAGGGGCTCGGCATGACGGTGGTGGTGGACGCCGAAGATCGCGCCATCGGTGTGTACACCGACGGTGACCTGCGCCGTTCGCTCGACCGACGCATCGATGTGCACGCGGCGCGCATGCATGAAGTGATGACCCGTCCCTGCCGCAGCATCGGTCCGCGCGAACTCGCCGCCGAGGCCGTCCACCTCATGGAGACGCACCGCATCACATCGCTGCCGGTGGTCGACGATGACGGCCGACTCGTCGGCGCACTCAATGTGCACGACCTGCTGCGTGCAGGCGTGGTCTGAGCATGTCCCCGGACCCCGCCGCACGGCCAAGAATGCGGCTCGCCGCCCTCGCGGCGGCGGCATTGCTGCCGTTGCTGTTCAGCGGATGCACCGGGGCGGAGACACCCGGGCCGGGCACGCTCGCCTCCAATGACGACCCCGGCTACTCGGCGCGTGATGCGCAGATCATCGAGACCGGCGCAGATGGCAAGCCGCGCTACATCCTGCGCGCCGCCGTGATCCACCAGGATCCCGCCACGGGCAGCGTCGCGCTCGAAGCGGTCGATATGACCGTGTCGCAGCCGCAAGACCCGCCGTGGCGGGTGCGTGCGGCGGAGGGAAGGCTGCCGCAAGATGCACGCTCGGTGGTGCTGGAGGGCAGCGTCCTGCTGGAAGGAGAAGCCGCGCCCGGTCAAGGCACGCTTCGCATCCGCACCGAACGCCTCGACTACGACCTCACCGCGGGACGGATCACCGTCCCGGACGCCGTGCGGCTCGAGATGGCCGGTCGCACCCTCGAGGCGGTCGGCCTCGAGGCAGACCTCAACCGCCGCGAGGCGCAACTGCTCTCCAAGGTCCATGGCCGCTTCCAACCCTGACACTCTGGGGCGCCAGCCCAGATCCACCCGCGTCGCCTTCGCGGCGATCCTCGCGCTCGTGCTGGCGATGCCTGTGATCGCAGCGCAGCCAACCAAAAGCCGTAACGCCGAGATCGTGGTCGATGCGGCGGCGTCAGATGTCGATTACCGCAGCAACACGCTGCTCTTCCGCGATGTGGTGATCACCCAAGGTCCGCTGCGCGTGCAGGCCGAACGCGCCCGGGCGACCGGACTCGATTTCAAGGACGCGACCTGGACCTTCAGCGGCAAGGTGAAGATCGATGTCGAGGGCGGGACGATGCGGGCCGAGGAGGCCGTCGTGAACTTCATCGCCGACCAGCTGGCGCGCGCCACGGTGCGCGGCACGCCCGCAGAGTTCGAGCAACAGCTGCAGACCGGCGGCAAAGCGCGCGGCCGCGCCGGCTCGTTGGTCTACGAGACCCGCGGCGGCACCGTGACCCTCAAGGAGAACGCGTGGCTGAGCGATGGCCGCAGCGAGATCCGTGGCCAGCAACTGGTCTACGAGATCGCGGCGCAGCGTGTCCAAGCCGGCAAGAGCACAGGCAGCGACGAGCGGGTCCGGATCGTGATCCGCCCACAGACCGCCCCCGAATCGAAGGTGACCCCGTGAGCGTGTCGCCCGTGGGCGACGGCAGTCGACGACTGATCGCCCGCAACCTCGCCAAGACCTATGGCGCACGCACCGTGGTCCGTGACCTGTCGCTCGAGGTCGGTGCGGGCGAGATCGTCGGCCTGCTCGGCCCGAACGGCGCGGGCAAGACCACCGCCTTCTACATGATCGTCGGGCTCGTGCCCGCGGATGCCGGCCGCATCCTGCTCGATGATCTCGACTTGACGCACGAGCCCATCCATCGCCGCGCCCGCGCGGGGATCGGCTATCTACCGCAAGAAGCCTCCGTGTTCCGCAAGTTGAGCGTCGAGGACAACATCCTCGCGATCCTCGAGACCCGCGCGGGTCTCGATCGGGAGGCACGACGCGCGCGCTGCGAGGAGATCCTCGCCGATCTGCGCATCGACCATGTGCGGCGCTCTCCCGGCATGGCGCTCTCCGGCGGCGAACGGCGTCGTGTCGAGATCGCGCGCGCGCTGGCCGCAGACCCGCAGTTCCTGCTGCTCGATGAGCCGTTCGCAGGGGTGGATCCGATCTCGGTGCTCGACATCCAGCGTATCGTGCGCGAACTCGCCGCGCGTGGCATCGGGGTGCTGATCACCGACCACAACGTGCGCGAGACGCTCGGCGTGTGCCGACGCTCGTACATCATCGGCGACGGCATCGTCATCGCCCAAGGTGAGGCCGAGGAAATCCTTGCCAATCCCCGCGTGCGTGAGGTGTACTTGGGTGAATCCTTCCGCCTGTAAGTGACGTCCCAGGGACGCCTCGCGAGTCTTTTCGATGCTCAAGCAGTCGCTGCAACTCAAGCTCGGCCAATCGCTCACGATGACGCCGCAGTTGCAGCAGGCCATCCGCCTCCTGCAGATGCCGACGCTCGAACTGCAGGCGCACCTTGCCGAAGTGCTCGAATCCAACGTCATGCTGGAGCAGGAGGAGCCCGAAGCCGAGGAGGCCGTGGACTTCGAGCTCGGCGCACACTTCACAGCCGCCGCGCCGTCCACCGAGGAGGCAGGCTACACCGAACCGGTCGAAGTCGAGGTCGTAGACCAACCGTGGGCCGACCGCGCCGGTACCGGCAGCGACTCCGGTCGAGCCGAGGATGACGAGGACCGCCCCCGCGACCTCGCCGACGAGCGAGGGGAGTCGCTGCGCGAACACCTGCTCGGTCAACTGACCTTGCTCGGTCTGTCCGAATCCGACCTTGAGGTCGCCGCAGCGTTGGTCGATGCGATCGATGACGACGGCTACCTGAGGGAGACCTTCGCCGAGGTCGCCCTCGACCTTGCCCACCATGGACCGATCGGCGCGGCGCTTCATGACGAGGAAGAGATCGAGCGCGTCTTGCTGCTGGTGCAGAAGCTCGACCCGGTCGGTATCGGCGCGCGCGATCTCATCGAATGCCTGCAGCTGCAGTTGGCCGCGCTCGCCCCGGCGACGCAGGGCCTCTCGCTCGCGCGCCGCCTCGTCGATCATCACCTGAAACTGCTCGCACAGCGCGATCTCGGGCCACTACGCCGGGCGCTCGAAGCGGGAGGCTTGCAGGGCGAGGATGATGCGGCCGACGATGAGACGCTGTTCGCCGCTGTAGCCCTCGTCCGCGCCTGCCACCCGAGACCCGGCAGCCTCATCAGCGCTCTGCGACCTGAATACATCGTTCCCGACGCCATGGTGCGGCGCACCGCACGCGGCTGGTCGGTGGAACTCAACGGCCGCACCCTGCCCCGTCTGCGGGTCAACAACGAGTACGCCGGCTTGATCAGCCCAGGTGCAGGGGGCGGCGGTCATGCCCTGCTGCGGTCGCAGCTGCAGGAGGCGCGTTGGCTCCTCAAGAGCCTCGAGATCCGCCACGACACGCTCCTGAAGGTCGCCCGCGCGGTCGTCGAGCGTCAGAGCGAGTTCCTCGCCCAGGGTGAGGAGCACATGAAACCCATGATCTTGAAGGACATCGCCGCTGCGATCGGCATGCATGAATCGACGGTCTCCCGGGTCACCTCGGGAAAATACCTGCATACCCCCCGCGGCGTGTTCGAACTGCGATACTTCTTCTCGAGCCAGGTCGAGGGCGATGACGGTGCGGGGACATCCTCCACCGCGATTCGGGCGAAGATCCGGCGTCTGATCACCGACGAATCCGCCGGTGCGCCGCTGTCGGATGGCAAACTCGCCGAATTGCTCTCGGCCCAGGGCATCCCGGTCGCCCGCCGCACGGTGGCCAAATACCGCGAGGCGATCGGTATCGCCGCTTCCGCCGAGCGCAAGCGGGACAGTTCGCGCTAACCTCATCCTTAGCAGGATGGGGCCTTACGGATAACGATCAGGAGGATCAGGCCATGCAGATCGAAGTCACCGGACGCCATGTCGAGGTCACCGAATCGATGCGCGCCTACGTGGTCAAAAAGATGGAACGCATCGTGCGTCACTTCGACCAGCTGATCGATGCCCATTGCGTGCTGTCCGTCGAGAAGCTGCGGCACTCGGCGGAGGCCACGCTGCGCGTGCCGGGCACCGATATCCATGCCGAAGCGACCGCAGCGGATATGTACGCCGCCATCGATGCGCTCGCCGATAAACTCGACCGCTTGGTGAAGAAGCGCAAGGAGAAAGCCGCCGACCACCATGCCGAGGAAGGCCGCGCCGCGCGGCACTGAGACCTCGTCATGCCGGGTATGCGGATCATCCTCGTGAGCGGCCTCTCCGGGGCCGGCAAGAGCGTCGTGTTGCACGCGCTCGAGGATGTCGGCTATTTCTGCGTCGACAATCTGCCGGCGAGCCTGCTCGAATACTTCGTCTCGCACTCGCTGCGAAACGGCGAAACGGGCGTGTTCGACCAGACCGCCATCGGCATCGACGCACGCGACAACGCCCTCAGCCCCACCGATCTACCGAGCACCCTCGAAGCGCTGCGGCGCAGCGGTCTGCGCTGCGAACTCTTGGCGGTGACCGCAGCCGACACCGAACTGCTGCGCCGGTTCGGCGAGACCAAGCGTCGACATCCGCTCGCGCAAGCCGGCGAGTCGCTGCAGCAGGCGATCTTGCGCGAGCGCGAACTGCTCGACCCGGTCATCCAGGCCGCCGATCTCGTCATCGACACCACCCACCTCGGCGTGCACCAGTTGCGCGAACTCATCGTCCAGCGGGTGGACCACCGGCACGCCGAGCAGCTGTCCGTGACGCTCGTGTCGTTCGGCTTCAAGTATGGCGTACCGGGCGACTGCGACTTCGTCTTCGATGCGCGCACACTGCCGAACCCGTACTGGGACACCGCCCTGCGACCGCTCACGGGGCGCGATCCGGCGGTGATCCGCTGGCTCGACGAACGGCCTGAAGTGCAGCGACTGCTCGATGAGTACGCGCAGTTCATCGGCGCCCGCATCACCGAACACCGTGCCGCCCACCGGCGCTATCTCACCCTCGGCATCGGCTGCACCGGTGGCCAGCACCGCTCGGTCTATCTCGTCGAGCGCCTCGTCCAACGCCTCGCGCCTGAGGTGCCGGGTCTCAGCCGTCGCCATCATTCCCTCGATCTGCCGGGCCGGACATGACCGAACTCACAGGCAAGCAGGTGCGGCTCAGCGCGCTGCGCCAAGCCCTCGACGCCGGTACGCTGCGCTCGGCCGAGCGCATGGTGGCGGCGCTGCACCCCACCGAGATCGCCTCGCTGCTCGAGTCCGTTCCGCCACGACAACGCGAACTCGTCTGGGAGATGGTCGAGCGGGACCTTGAGGGCGATGTGCTCGTCGAGCTCAACGAAAAAGTGCGCCAGGAGCTCATCGACTCCATGGAGCCCGGCGAATTGGTGGCGGCGACCGAGGGTCTCGAAGTCGATGACCTCGCCGATCTCGTCGGTGATCTGCCCGAGGCGGTCACGCGCCAGGTGCTCCACTCCATGGACCAGCGCGACCGCGAGCGGCTGCGGGCCGTGCTGTCGTGGCCCGAAGACAGCGCCGGCGGACTCATGAACACCGACACGGTGAGCGTCCGCGCCGATGTCTCCCTCGAAGTGGTGCTGCGCTACCTTCGCATGCGCGGCGATCTGCCGCCCCGCACCGACAGCCTGTTCGTCGTCGATCGCGACGACCGCTACCTCGGCACCATCGCCCTGACCCGGCTCATCACCGGCGATGCCGAGGCGACCGTTGGCCAGAGCCTCGATGCGGAGGCCGCGCGCATCGACCCCTCGACCGCGGCGCACGATGTGGCCCAGATCTTCCAGGACCGCGACTTTGTGTCGGCGGCGGTGGTCGACGCCGAAGGACGATTGATCGGGCGCATCACCATCGACGATGTGGTCGATGTCATCCGCGAGGAGGCCGAACACTCGGTGCTGTCGATGGCGGGTCTGCAGGATGACGAGGACCTGTTCGCAGGCATCCTCCCCTCGACGCGCCGCCGGTTGCTGTGGCTCGGCATCAACCTCGTCACGGCGTTCTTGGCGGCCGCGGTGGTCAAGACCTTCGAGGGCACCATCGAGAAGGTCGCTGCCTTGGCGGCGCTGATGCCGATCGTCGCCTCGATGGGCGGCATCGCAGGCACCCAGACCGTGACGCTCATCATCCGCGGACTCGCGCTCGGGCAGGTGCAATGGTCGAACGCCCGCTGGCTGCTGTTCAAGGAGATCGCGGTAGGCGGCCTGAATGGCCTCCTGTGGGCCTTGGTGGTCGGTCTCGTGACGGCGTACTGGTTCGGCACCTGGCAGATCGCCGCCATCATCGCCGCGGCGATGCTCATCAACCTGCTGGCCGCCGCCGCCGTGGGCGTGCTGGTGCCGCTCGCGCTGCGCCGTTTCGAGATCGATCCGGCGTTGTCAGCCGGGGTGATCATCACCACCTTCACCGACTGCATCGGTTTCGCGACATTGCTCGGGCTTGGCGCGATCTTCCTCACTTGAGGGCGGTTGCAGCCCCTCAACCTGCCGCCAAGCGCCCCGACTGGAAGTCACGGATCGCCTGATCGATCTCCTCACGGGTGTTCATGACGAACGGCCCGTACTGCACCACCGGCTCCCCGATCGGCCGGGCCGCGAGCAGCAAAGCTCGGCCGCGGCTCTGCGTCGCGCGCAGCGTCACACGCGACCGTGCGCCTTGCGCTGCGCTGCCGGCGCCCACCTCGCCCCTGCCGCCCAACACCCCTCCCTGACGCGCCCGCAGCGTCGCCTCGCCGCCCGTCGCGGCAGGGACGCCGAGCGCGCCTTCGTAGACATAGCAATACGCATGGTGCGAAGCAGGGATATCCACCGCGATGGCAGTGCCCACAGGCAGCTCGATATCGACGAACAGCGGTTGTGTGCTGATGCCCGTCACCGGACCGCTCGCGTGCCCGCCACCGAGCGACAGCTCCCCGGCGACGACCTTGGCCCGCACGCCTGTGGCGTCGACGAGTTCCGGGATAGCGGCGGCGGGGATATCCCGGTACTCGGCGGGCCGCATCTTCTCGGCGGCAGGCAGGTTCAACCACAACTGGAAGCCGCGCATCAGACCGCTTTCCTGCTGCGGCATCTCCGAGTGGATGATACCGCGACCGGCAGACATCCATTGCACATCGCCCGCGCGGAGGTGCCCACGGTTGCCGAGGTGATCCTCGTGCAGCATGTGCCCCGCGAGCATGTAGGTCACGGTCTGGAAACCGCGGTGCGGATGGGACGGGAACCCCTTAATGTATTCGTCCGGGCGGTCGCTGCCGAACTCATCGAGCATGAGGAACGGGTCGAGCCGCGCGAACGGACCCTGACCGAGGCTGCGCCATAAGGTGACGCCCGCACCGTCCGCGGTGCGTTGGGCGTCGATGACGCGCTGCAGCACGCGCACAGTGGTGTCGGTGACGGTGTCGGAAGTCATGAGGCTCGAGTAGGATACCGCTCCCGCGACCGATGCGCGCGCGAGCAAATGATCCGGACCATGGTCCCAGCTACGCCCCCCAACGACCGTCCCCACATCGTCATCGTCGGTGGCGGTGCCGGCGGCCTCGAGCTTGCCACCCGTCTCGGCGACACCCTCGGTCGGCGCGGTCGCGCGAAGGTCACGCTCATCGAGCGCGGTCGTACGCATTTCTGGAAGCCCCACCTGCACGAACTGGCGGCCGGCTCCGTCGATCTCGATGTCCACGAGCTCGATTACCTCGCGCAGTCGCATTGGCACGGCTTCAAGTACCGCTACGGCGAGATGATCGGCCTCGATCGGACCGCGCGCGAAGTATTGGTCGGTCCGGTGATGGACGAGGAGCATGGCGAGGAGATCGTCTCCGCTCGGCGCGTCAGCTACGATCTGTTGGTGTTGGCCGTGGGCAGTAATATCAATGATTTCGGTACGCCGGGCGTCATTGAGAACGCGATGGCCCTCGACAGCACCGCCCAAGCCGACCGCTTCCATCGTCGGCTGGTCAACGCTTTCCTGCGCGCGCACGCCCAGACCGTGCCGCTGCGGCGCGGACAACTCGATGTGGCGATCGTCGGGGCGGGCGCGACCG
>Ga0209107_10001047_pt1 | contig 15547 bp, 12 predicted proteins | sample LakErihyJuly2011_2_FD_187460 | JGI IMG/M metagenome (GOLD analysis project Ga0209107, IMG submission 187460) | Freshwater microbial communities from dead zone in Lake Erie, Canada - CCB hypolimnion July 2011 (SPAdes) (version 2) | ecosystem: Environmental > Aquatic > Freshwater > Lentic >... | reverse complement strand
CCTGTCGCTAAAACGGCTGCAGCGCCTCCTCGAAGAAATCCTGTGCGAACTAAAGCGGTTCGTAGAAGTCCGTCACCAACACGTGCCGCTTCTGCAGTTGCTGCAGTTGCTGCTGCTGCTAGAAGAAGCCCATCGCCACCACGAGCCGCCACTGCTACTGCCGCTAGAAGAAGCCCTTCACCAATTGATTTAAGGAAAATATTACTAAAAGGAACTACACGTGCTAATTTAGCAGCGGGGATAAGAAGAACTCCGTCGCCAACCAATAGAGCTGCGCAATTAAGAAACTACGAAAGGTCTAACGTTGTATACCAACCATTTATAGAGAAATTAAAAGCAGTCCTATTTAATGAAAAAATAATAGACAGAGACAATGATTTGTTTGAAACTTTACTAGCCGACCAACAAAAGTGGAACCACTTATTTTATAATATAAAACCTCGCAATATGGTTTGCTTCATTATCTGCGACTACCACCTATACGACAAAAAAGCCCCGCGCGTATTTCATAAAAATAATACAAATCCTTACTTTGGGAACTTTAAGTTTAATAATTTGCTTAGAATAAATAAAATGAGTATGAAGTGGACGAACAATAATATCTTGTATATACATAAGGAACGATTTCCATAATATAAGAAAATAAAATATATCATAATATAAGAATGTTCAATATAATTTTTGGGATAATTGTTCTAAAATATTTGTGCGACTACATTGATGCCTATATACTAACCTTAGGGCTAGTTATAATATAACCTAGTAATATTACGTAGCTATTTATTAACCTTAACTTTATTCTTTGTTTGGTAATCAAATAACTTATAGGTATTAATATTATTTTTAAATGTGTCGCTTGATTGATATTGAGAATTCCAAGTGCCTTCATTGTATTCGGGGCGTTTATATATGCAACTCTTTTTATTTATTGAGAAGCCTTGAAGTAGTTCGCTCTCATCTCCTTTTATATCATAAGCGTCTCTATTAAAGTTATTATGATAATTGAAGATATCCATATTTATCCTGTCAGCGAATAAGTTATTCTGTTGCATTGTATAAACACTTGATAATGCTGACATATTTTTACAAGCGACTTTAGCACTAAGTAGTTTTGGGTCGTAATTCTTATCATAATCTATTTCATAATAATTCATCATTCTTCTTTCTTCTTTACTTATAAATTATAAAAAATAATATTTAAATATGTTAAAGAAGATACTTGATAGATGTTTTATTTATTAACAGGTGAAAATAAAAAACAGGTTAATGAAGTCATACAAAAATCTCCAAATCTCACCATATTATTTTATTGGAATATGTGCGGTCATTGTGCTGCTCTGAAACCTACGTGGGACAAAGTATGTAAAAAGTATAACAAGGCGAATGATTGCGATGTCTTAAATGTCGAGGTATCGCATATTAAAAATCTAAAAGCAAAATACAAGAAGGGTGTTAATGGATTTCCGACATTTGCAAAATACAAGAATGGGAAAAAGTTAGGTGAATATAATGGCGAAAGAACATTCAAGGATATTAGCAAATTTGTAAAGATGTAAGAATGTAAGAATGTAAGGATGTAAAGTATAAGTATAAATATATATAAATATAAAAATATATAAATATATATAAATAAAAATGAATGACGATAATATTGTAGATAATATTATTAATCAGGAAAAGGTAGAGCCTACTGCAGACGAACTAGAAACTTTTAAGAACCTAGTAAATGATTGGTTTAAATACGATGATCAGATTAGGAAATTAAAGATTGCTATGAAGGAGCGGAAGAATTACCAGCGTGTGCTTAATAATAAGATTGAGGAATTTATGTTTAACTTTAAATACAATGATTTAAATACACAGCACGGGCGTATTAAAACGAATGTTAAGGAATGCATAGTGCCTATCAAGATGAATGACATAAAGACTAAAATCATTCAATTTAAGGAATTGTCTGGAGAAGAACTATTAAAGCGTATTTTTGAAGAAGACCGACAAACAATAGTAAAAAAGAATATTAAAAGAATAATTCCTAGAGTATCACTAACTATTTAATATATATACCAGTATATCCTAGTATATACTTAGCATATCACTGGAATGCACACCTATTAACATCACACGCATCAGGTTCTACACATCCTCTAATAATATCATATTCGTAATTTGTAGAATAAAAAGCATTTTTAATATTATTTTTGATAATTGTATTGCTGCAATTAGTGCAAGGTCTAGAATATTTTAAGGGATTATTAAAGCGGTCGGGTCCTATTCGAACAACATATATATCGCATTCATTAAGTATATGCTTTTGTTTCTTGCGAATACTTGCGATTGCCGCGACCTCTGCGTGGATACTAAAATCAGCCATATAATAATTATAGCCAGTTCCTATAATTTTATCTTTATATACAATTATTGCGCCGTGTTTGTGGTTATACATAGGCGATTTAATAGCAATCTTTGCAGCAATATTTAGGTAATATTTTTGTTTATCATTGGAAACGCGAACGCACGTGCTATCAATGCATTCGAAATAATTGGATGTATAGTATCCAGTCCTGTTCATTCTTCTTTTATGGACATCAGCACCACGCTGCGCATTTCGTTCATCTACCATTATTGTTGTGTTTTTAAGTTAATATATTACCTAACTATATGATTAATTATTTATATATCTTTCCTTATCATTTTTTATATTATTCTCATATAAAATAATTAGAATAAATATGTTCGATTTTTTTGCAATTATAATAAATATTGATTGATGTAGTTAAAATTATTATATCAAAGCATACCCCTGAGAAGCAGCAAAGAAGCAGCAAAGAAGCAGCAAAGAAGCAGAAAAGAAGCAGCAAAGAAGAAGCAAAGAAGCAGCAAAGAAGAAGCAAAGAAGCAGAAAAGAAGCAGCAAAGAAGCAGAAAAGAAGAAGCAAAGCACAATGACATTCTTCGATTTGTTCCTTTTCACCATCCTACTCATCATCTTCACTGGGCATATGATGGCTTGGATATTGTCGTTCTTCTATAGCCCCCCTCCCGTCAATCGCAACAATCGCGACAATCGCAACAATCGCGACAACTACGTAAATCCATACCGCCTTGTTCCTCGTAAGGAAACCGAAGAATACAAACGCTACGAAAGGCAGCAATACCTTGATAGTTTGAGGCATTAGATATAAATACAGAACAATTATGAAAAAATAAAAATAAATTATGATACGTAGATAAAAATAGATAATCATAGGTAGATGTAGATAGACATAGGTAGGTATTATACTATTTTTTACATTACATTCATTATTTCATTACATAGCAATTACTTGATTGTTTTCTTCTAACTCGTGTTCAAAGCATAAGTTATGCACAATCAAATTATTTGTTCGTCCTACTCTTTGCGCCCTCCCAATAGCCTGTTGCTTATCTACTGCCATTGAGTGAAAGATTACTACATCCGTTGCATAATTAATATCGATACCATACCCAGCATACTGCGTGGTTAATAAGATAACGTTAATGCTGCCATTTTTAAAATCTTTTAAAACATTCATCATATGCGCAGTATTTCCTTTTAATTCAGCAAAGGTAATACCATTTGATACTAATAATTTGATAATTTTAGTAAATACATCTACCCTACTAAATACTATAAACTTCCCTTCAGGCTTATTTTTAATGATTTCTAACAAAGTATCCTCTTTACTTAGAATTCCCTTTCCTATTTTACTAGCATTATCTTCAGCGGGCACTATATCATTTGTGTTATCTGCTTCTTTATTACTTGCTACTGCGCTAACAATCGCAGTTAGGTCAGCAGTGCTTTTAATTTCAGCCCTACAATCAGGGCATTTTTTATTAGCTGAGCAATAGGTATTCGCATTGAGAAAGTTAAATAGGCATCCACCACAGAATATATGGGTGCATTCTAATATAATAGGCTGCGAGACATTATCCAAGCAGATAGAGCAGATTTTACTATTGATTTCCGTAATTCGCTCAGTCAAATCCTTGATTTTCCCTTCGATAATCACAATTTCATTATCAATAGTTTTAAGTCGTGTCGCTTTTGTGTCTTCTGCAATATCGAGACCCGCTATATATTCACGCTCTTTCTGCTTATTCGATAGGTTCTTATTCATATCTGCACAAATCAATGTAGCGATGCCTTCTTCCGTCTCATTTTTACCTCCTAAATCTTTGATAGCCCCTGAGATATCGTTTGCATTAATCTTGTCTAATATAGCACTGCTGATATATTTCTTGATAATCTTCAGATATTTAGACATTTTGCAAAGATGATAATATTCGACAATAGGCGGTATCTTGAAACTATCCTTGACAAAATCCTTATTGCATTTCACTAAAATATAATTAATATAATCTTCTCTAAGTATTTCCTTGATATTATAGTATTGCGAATAGGATGACGAGGATATCTTGCTACACATATTAAAATACGTGCCGCTGATTAGCCATATAAACAGGTAGCTGAATATTTCAATCTTGTTGATAATATCGTGGCACTCGTCAATCATAATTCGCTTCCAGTTATATATGAAATGCTTTGTATTAGAAATAGGGCAGTTATAATAAGTTAAAAATCTATCCAATGTAGTATTTTTAATGAGAACGACATCGAATTGATTGAAGTAATCTATAATTTGGCGCTCATTATTTTTCTTAGAATGCGGCAGATTTTTCTTAATAAAGTTCAAGTCATCTATGGCAATATACTTGAGGTCTGTAGCTTCCTTCAATGTTTTCTCCCATTGAACATAGACGGGTCCGCGCGGAACGATAATAAGCGTCGAGTTAATCATATTATCCAAATTTGGCAAACTTACATTTTCGGATACTGCGGTAAAATAATTATATGCTTTTGCGCTATGGAAACTATGAACCCTCGTATTATTGACGTGTATTTTATCTAATGGATTATGTGCAATAATTGATAGGGCAGTTAGAGTTTTGCCGTATCCTACAATATCCCCAATAATACCGATATTCGTGGATATCTTGATGGAATGCGGGATATTCCTTAAATTAGCATCTCTATTATATGAACTATTCTGATATGTTATTGAACCGACGTTTTCCATATAAATTGCCTTGTATAAACACGCTAATTGATGGGGCTTTAGCAGTTTCTTAATTTTACTAGGCTGTCCGCATCGTGGCGAATTACTATCCAGTTCAATATCATAAGTAAGCATATTGTGTTCGTCTGAAGACATTGTATGTTATTTATTATTTATATTATATATATTTTATATCAATTTTTATATTTTCCTTTTACAAATGTAAAAGATTGCAAAAAAAATATATAAGAATATTAATTATATTACTAATTATAATAATAATGTCGATAGTTGATGATAATGCGGTTGTGGATAATGCGATTGCGGATAATGCGATTGCTGATGCGCCACCTGCGCCACCTTCAGAACCAGCCCCTGTGCCACCTCAGCCAGTAAAAAAGATTGTATTCGCTCTTCCGGGCGATAACTTTAGTTCCAAATTCTTAATTGCTTGGACTGCGACGATTAGCAGATTGTGGGAAACACGTCGCTATGATATTATGATTTCGCCAGCAACAGGCTCTTATGTTCCGTTTGTAAGGATGGCTACGCTTGGGCTCGACGTATTGCGAGGCGAAGACCAGAAGCCATTTAATGGGCAAGATTTCGACGTTTGGATTACTATCGATAGTGATATCGTATTCACTTACGAACAAATCATCAAATTAATTGAAGCTACGGATGAACATCCCATCGTCGCAGGAATGTATAGAATGTCTGATTTAGTTAATTATGCATTCGTCAAGGATTGGGATCAGACCTACTTTAAGGAGAAGGGAACATTTCAATTTGTAACACCTGAAGAGATTGAAAAGTGGAAAGAAGAGACAAACATCAAATATTACCCTGTTGTTTATAGCGGTATGGGTTTTATGGCTATTAAAAAGGAGGTGTTTGAGAAAATCAAGTATCCATTCTTTGACTCGGAAATTCTTACTATTCAGAAAGAGGATGGCTCAGTAATTCGCGATATTTGCAGCGAAGATGTTAGTTTTTGCAGGAAACTAACGCAAGCAGGTTATCATATTATGATTAATACTGATATTCGCGTGGGACACATTAAACCGCTAATAATTTAAAATATTAAAATTTATATAGATAATGCTAAACTATTTGTTTTGGCTAACAGAATATTTGGGCTATTATAATTCTTTAATATTTGTTATAATCGCTTATGTCGCCTATTATTTGTTATCAAATACTTTTATGTTTCTTGGTATTGGTATAATAATAGGTATATATATAAGCTATTATATGAAAAATTATTATAATAATAGCAATATGCTATATAGCAGTATGCTATAAGGAAATGCATTGCTTATTTTTTACTTCCCTACCTCTTTAGCATTCGCAGCATTAGCCAAAGGTATAGATGATATCGATTTATCAACGTTTATTATTGTTGATGTATATGGTGCCACAGGCACTACTGGCGCTGCTTGAAGTGGTGTTGCTTGAGGCGCTACAGGTGCTGCTTGTGCTACAGGCGCTACTTGTGCAAGTGGGTCAACAGGAACAACATCCTTATTACTTGCTTGTGAAAGGAATGAAAACATTGAATAACTTTTCTCTTTTTCATTACCTAATCCATTATTCGCGGCATTAGCAGCATTAGCAGCATTCGCAGCATTAGCAGCATTCGCAGATACGGAGGAAGAACTAGAATATGCATTCATAGGTTCGTTAGCAGGATTTGCGGGAATATTAGCAGATACGGAGGAAGAACTAGAATATGCATTCATAGGTTCGTTAGAAGGATTTGCGGCATTTGCAGATACGGAGGAAGAACTAGAATAAGGATTATAATCATTATTAGGATTATTTATATTATTAGCATTATTCGCATTATTCGCATTATTTGCATTGCTATAAGGATTGCGAGGGTAAATAGCGGGTTGAACATCATCATTGTCCTGAACAACACCTTGTTCCTTGTTTGTATCAGCCCCGCTATACATAAACCAATATGCAAATCCAAGTATAACTAATACAAATAAAAAGAGACCAATGCCTACGAATACCCATTTTAAAGTATCCATAATATTATTTTCAAATTTCTTTGCATCTGGAGAAAGTTTCTTAGCATCCGCTGCTTTCTTAGCATCCGCTGCTTTCTTAGCATCCGCTGCTTTCGCTACTTTAGCATCTTCAGCCTTCTTAGCATCTTCAGCCTTCTTAGCATCCTCAGCCTTCTTAATATCTTCCTTAGATTTTGTTAGGTCATCTTGTGCCTTTCGCTCATCTTCCTTCTTTTTGATATCTTCCGCAGTTAATTGCTCAGTATACTTTTCCAAAGTTTGTATTAAATATTCGTGCTTGATATTTTCTAGCGTATTAAGCAGATTTGAAATACTCATTATAATTTTTATTTTTATAAGTCTTCTATATTAAGATTTCAATAAAAAAATATGATTTTCTTCATATTTTATTAGATATATAAAATATTAATTAATGAATATAATAAAACCTGTTTATGTCAATAAATGGGTAAATAGCAAGGACTTCATTAAATACGTCTTTGACACCGATACAGGTAATACTTATAATGCATCAATCAATGTTATCAATGACTATATATTTCAGGATAGTAGCAAAGAAGATGCCATCAATAAAATAGCACATTATATAAATAATATAAATAAAGGTAGCAAACAACACGATGATAAAGCCCCCTATTATGTTTGGGTGAAAGACGAGCCATTCTTGTATGACATCGGGGCTATTAAATGGAAAGGTTATGACATTAATCCCTTTAAATCTACAGACAGGAAGTCAGACGAAATAAATGAGCCTATAGATAAAAAATATAGTAAGTCTAAGGAATTATTTGATACAACCGACGTAATTAATATAGTATTTAAAAGCGATTTTGATTTTGATAATAAGTATTATTATGATAATGTCCGATTTAAAAGCAATACCTATAAGGCTGCTAGTGATAGCAAGATAATCGAACTATATAAATTGAACATTGTGAATAATCAGAAATTGTCTGAAGAGTATTACAATGTTGTATTCGGCGCTTACATAACTGATATGCCGTCTTTGATAGTAATTTTTGATACTTTATCTACAACCAATAAAATACATTTAATCCAATACATTAATAATAACTTTAACAAGGCATATTACAAGCTATACAAGAAACACGCTTTTAAAAACAGGAAAGAATTAAGTAGAATATTCAAACTAAATAATGACGTTAAAGAATGTATAAATATATATTATAGTAAAAACATTGTGATTACAATATATGCAACAGGTATTATTAATCTAACTTTTAATTACCAAATCGACAATGGGGTAATGATTAATGATATACTAAAATATGTAGGAGAACTGAATGCATATATAAATAAGGTTTTGAATATAGACATTGTATTAAAGGAAAAGACCATAAACGCTCGCGTAAAATATAATGCCCACAAAACCAAGTTTGATGATTTGAAAGGCGAGATTAAAGCGTCGTCTATCTTTACAGAACTTAAAGATAATGAGTATTACTATAAAAGAACGGCAAACTACAAAGACAGAGGGGCGGTTGATAAAAAGATAAAGGATGACGCGCTCATCAATAACATCAAGATAAACGTTAAAGATGCCGCAGATATTCAGGATACCAAAATTATTGTTAAAAAGGAGGCTAGTGGATATATGGTTGATATTAAAAATGCGAAATCTTTCTTCGAATTTGAAAGTTTAGAATTTTGGGTATCAAAAATAATAGAAAAAACCATTAAGGTTAAGCAATCTACAGGGGATGATATAACGTCCGATAAGCAAGACGGCGACAACTCGCATTCGCCTGTTGTTGATATACGGATACAAAATAGATACCTTTCTTCGAGTAGCGAAACAAGCGGAGGAAACAAAGATGACACTAAGAATTATTTAATTAACAAATTGAAAAACGCCGACAAGGAATTATGGAATGATAATAATAAATCGCGCAAATGCCAGAAGGTGAAGCAGCCCATCCCGCTATCGAAAGAAGAATACATTGATTTTGAAAAGAAGGGCTTGAATAAGCATTTTGATAATTCCATAGTGCATAATAATAACTATTATATATGCCCGCGCTTATGGTGCCCTAAAAGTAATGTGCCGCTGGACGAGGGAAACCCTAATGCAAAATGTCCTATAGCCGATGAAACCCCAATGCGGCTAAATGATGAAATGAAAAACAAGAATTTGCCTAGATATGTATATTTAAAGAAAAAGGATAATATACCTTGCTGTGGTAAAAAATTAATTAAAGCCGTTAATACTGCTAACAACGTGGACAGCAAAGCGGCTAAAGTAGCTTCAGCGGATAGCAAAGCAGACAAAGACAAGAATTATATTATGAAGAACTACCCAATATATTATAATAAACGATTTGGAGATATACCTGAAGAATTATACAAAATATTGTATCCAACCAATTACAAGGAATACCTAGATGCCTGTAGGTCGCCTAATAATATCAATAAGAAGAGGTGTATATTAAGGAAGGGGTTAATTAATATCGACGAAATCCCTGAAAAATACGGCAATAGATATGACAATATAATAAATACCATCGCATATTTAGTAGATGAAACGAAGGAGACTTTTATAGAAAATGTTAAAAATAAACTAGATATCCTATCTTATTTGTCGCTTGATAATGGGAATATATGCAAGGATTTCGGCGATAGCGAGCCAGTATTATATGAGTATAACAAGGACTTATATAGAGAATTAAAGAGGCATTTGTATATCATTAATAAGAAAAGCAAAATAAATATTGAACTGCCTAAGTTTGATAGTAAAAAAGAAAAGGATGTATTTAAAATATCGCGTCTCTTGTATATTTATAAATCATACAAGAAATTCATAGAATATATTTCATCCGATAATTATCCAGAAGATAAAGGTGTGCAATATTTATATAGCTTGATAGCCTTTGTATATAAGAAATTATTGATTGTATGGGAGAATACCATTAATACGGCTAATATAATACCTAGCATTGATTTAATAGTTCCCGAGTATATTGGGGACATAATATCATACTATGGATTACAAAAGAAACCCGAGATAATAATGATATTGAAAGAGAAATGGAAGGCAAATGGGAACAATGACGATAATAATAAGCATAGGGATAACAAATTATATGAGATTATGAAAGACCGCGATAATATTTATTTCTACGAACCTCTAATAATAAAAACAATTAATATGGAGAAAAAACATATGCTGCTAAGCGATTACCCAAATATCAAGAATATTATCAATTACCATCCCAATAACAAAAGCAAGGACAACATATTTAGCAATTTAAAATATATAAATAATCTAATCAAAGACCAAAGTTTAAAGTATAGCATTGAGACCATAATAATTAATGATAATTATACGATAGACAAGATAATGTTAAAGAACAACATTTTAATACGTTTTAAGCAACAAGGCACTATTATACTGCCGTATTTAATGAAGGAACTTAATATTAATAATGTGGTTTTCTTAGATGATATAATAGGAGATACCTATAATTTAACAATCATAAATAAGGTATATGCTAAGTTTGAAAATAAAATCAATATGCTCAAGGATTTTGGTATTACATTAGATATCGGAGTAAATTATCAGCGAACCAGCGAATTAATGAAGAATACGCTTACAATTCACAGAGATAACGGCGATGGTCAAATAATTCTTTTTGGGAAAAAGAGCGAGTTTGAAGAATATAGTGATAGAAACGCTAATGTTATAAAGAGATGGGCAGAAGCGAGGCTACTAGTCAAAAATAAATTATTAGTTTTGCTAGAGAGCAAGGGCAGCAATATGCGAGATTTGCGCGAACTACAAGAGTTTTCTAAAAAACCTCGCGCGACTTTCATTAAAACCTTATTAGATATGTTTGAAGAAGACAATAAAAAAACTAAGAAAATACAAATAATATTAGAAGAGATACCTATATTTACAAAGGAAGGTATAAATGACTGGTATGCAAATACCCTTTTACATACAAAATATGATTATATTAATGAATTGTCTGATAAATTTGTAGATGACGGGAATGAATTGCTATTTACGCAATACTTGGTTAAAAAGAATATCCCTAAAAACATACTATATTATCACGAAGCAAACCCTAATATAATATATGATAATCGGGATATCCGCGATAGCCGCGATAGCCGCGATAGCGGTGTAGTAAATTATGATAATATCTATGATAATAATGTCGCGGCGAATGCAGCGAATGCAGCCGTGAATGCCAAGAATGACAGCAAAGGCAGCAAAGGCAGCAAAGGCAGCAAAGGCAGCAAAGGCAGCAATATAGTAATGCCAAAAATGTTTGAAGGTGTTCCAAAAGACCTAAACTCTAAATGGACAAAGTATAAGAAGAAGATATGGTGGCAATTGAAATATATTAAGAATGATTATGTTGCAAGTAATATAAGGGAATTGTTCGACTACTTCAAATCACTAGATAATGACTTAGTGAATGATTACAATGATATAATTAAGAAGACATTCAAATATTATAAACACGAATTTAATAAGAACGTCAATGATTTAACAGATAACGCGAAGATTAAAGATATATTCAAAGACCCATATTTTTATTCTGCATATTTGACTGCTATGAATAGCGTGAATAATACTAAAAAAACATTTAAAACATTAGAGATATTTTTAACCACGTATTTCTATAATAGTTCAACGAAGGAACGATACGATATATTAAAACATCTACGTGGTTCCGATGCATATATCTATCATCCGAATGAAATTACCTTTTTTATGATTTCAAAGGTTCTCAATATATCAATATTAATAATCCATCATCGCGCTGAATATGGAAAAGCCGTTAATGTAAGTAAGCGCGCAGACGACAAAGATTTATCTATAACCACCTCAATATACAAAGCAGACAATAACGAACTAGACAGACCGCTTTTAATACTATATAAAAAGAATGATAAGACCCATTTAAGTTATTATGTTGTTCGCAATATTAATCACGATAATTTCATATACACAGAATTAAAGAATGCCCCAGAAGAAATTAAAACAAGAATAATAAATACAAAAAATACAAACACATATTCTTCATCTAGTAGCACACAAACTAGTAGCATATAAGGAACCTCTTATATTTATTCTATATAAGATACTGGACTACGCCATCGACTTGCAAATAAGTCTTTAATAAGTTCATAAAGATTTGTTTCTTCTCCATTTTTTTCTACTTGGTGAACTGATGCATTATAAAGCCTATAAGAAGCCTGCATACCACCACCATATGGTTGTGTCAAATCAATATTAATCTTATCCTCTCTCAAATCATATAGGTCTGTATAATGTAATTCATAGTCCCAATTGCCATCACCTGTCCAGCCTAATTGTTCGTTTGTCATAACACGACTATTCTTTGCTTTATATGTTGCAATTGCTATTATATTACCATCTTGGGGTGTCTTTTTAGACAAATTTTTCTGAACAAACACCAAAATATCACCTTCTTTAAGTCCATTAAAAACATCTTTATTTTTTTTAGAGTTTACTCCCCAAATATTATATTTGGAACTCGCTATAAAATTAGAAGTATCCCCGCAACGCATAATTTTAATTAACATTTCTTTCAGTTAGTTTGTGGTTCTTCTTGTTCGTTGGTTTGTTCTTCTCTTTCTTTGTTGGTTTGTGGTTCTTCTTGTTCGTTGGTTTGTTCTTGGTATAATTGTGCAATACCAATAATCAATTTTTATATGAATTAAAATAAATTAGAACATATTACTAAAATATAAAAATAATAATATATACATATACATATACATATACATCAACCCACCCATACCGCTACCCTACTTAATTACCACCTTTTGCACAGGTAATTTATAGCATTTTGCCTTTTTATTTTCTTTTTGATTAATTATAATCTGCAAATCATCATTTGTATATAGTTCATCAGCCTCTTCGATATCCTCTTTATTTTCTGGGATTGCATCTAGTTTGCCCTTTTTAGTATCAGCAACATCTTTTAATAATTCCATCATATGCTCCTCATCAATTAGGATACGGCTATCACCTGTTCCACAAGGTGGTTGTTGTCCAAGCATAACATTCGCAGATACTCCATTAACCTTGTCGTATTCCGCAAATATGCTAGCGTTTATAAGCATATCTGTGCTTTCCTCAAATGACGATTTCGCAAGTGGTCCGATATCACCACGATTAATCCCGTGCCTATCGATGGACATTAATTGACCTTTGTAGGTCATTGTGTCGATGAGAAGGGACATATGCCTGTAATTCATAGAGCCCTCCGTGACAACTGCGAGTAATTCTTTGTATAACGCGTGTCGCGATGCTTCAATCCCGAGCGTCTCATATATTTCACGAATATCATTAGATATAGTTCGCGACGTATCTATGTTGGCATTCGCTAGGATATCGATTAGATTTGTTCCATCCGTGTCCAGCACCCATTCTAGTATAGTATCAAACTTATTCGTTTCATCATTATATTTAGTATAATTCTTTTTATTCAGAGATACCTTTCTAATTCCCTTGTATCCCTTCAGCAATACTTGATATACGATATTGTGCTCAATCGCTTTAATTGTCGCTATCTCATCCTTCTCGTCAATCCCATTAAACGCCTGTTCCGTCATCTTAATTCTGAATACGCATTCGTCAGCATTATCATCGCTATATACGCAATCAATGTATTTATCATACGACGTTTTAAGCTTGGTATATATGTCAATCATCTTAAGACCAAAGGTATTCATTTTCTCTTTGTCGAATACAAGCCGCAACACCCAAGGGGATGTTGTCCGCGCTTTGCACATATTTTCTTCAATTTTTTCAAATTCTTTATAAATACTCATAATACCTACGTCCTGCTCAATATTTGTTTCATAAATCTGATCGCTATCCCAATATATTTCGCTATGCTTTAGGATGTCTGATAATTTCGTGATTTCTATAGAGTTCTTAATATTAATTGCGTTATTCTTCGTAATATCAATGCGCGGGTCAATAAAATCCCCATTCTCATCCTTCAAAGGATTAATTACGCAAGATACGTCAGGTTTCATATAGATAATCAGCGTCGGTGTCTTCGTCTTCTTTGTCGCTGAAAGAATTTCCTTTAATCGCGGCACTCCCGAAGTAGCCTTTACTGCTGCAGCAGTCCCCGATACGTGGAACGAGTCAAGCGTCATCTGTGTTCCTAACTCGCCAATTGTCTGCGCAGCTACTATTCCAACCATATCGCCTGGTTGTGCTAGAGCCTGATTGAAATATTCATATATCTGCAAAACAATCCAATCAAACGTCTCCATAGTGAAATGGTAATGCATAATTAACTTTTTAGGGTTCAGATGAAGTCGCAGCAATATATTGAAATACAGCATTCCTTGTATCCTGTCCTTCACGTATAAATCTGCCTTAATCTTCTCAATCTTGTCTAGGACATAATCAGGATACAAATCCGTCTTAATCCTTTTAATATCGAGAGCCAATAGGCGCTGATGAGCGATATTAATTATGCGATCGAAAGGGATAGGATAGTTAATAATATATTTCTTCTCGCCATTAAAGACCTTTTTAATAAGGAATTCTTTGTCCTCTAGCATCTCTTCAAAATGGGCTGCGCATCTTTTATACGTTTCGGCATTTATTGTTTTGAATGCTTCATCCGTCATATGAATGTTAAGATGTTCGGCATTCTTCAGATTATATTCATTGTCAAGTTCAATATTATTCTTATTAATTGTGTTGATATATTGGGTCTCGATTTTGCACCCATCCATACCATCTTCGCCATATATATATTGAATGATAGAACCTGTAGCCGTTCTCACTGTGTTGTCATAGTTAATCTTGGAATCTTCCATCGCTTTCACTAATCTTCTTTGGATATACCCTGTTTCTGATGTTTTAACTGCGGTATCAATGAGACCCTGACGACCACCCATAGCGTGAAAGAAGACTTCTTGCGGCGTTAATCCGCTAATAAAGCTATTCTTTACAAACCCACGAGCCTCTGGTCCGTCATCGTATTTTGTGTAATGAGGCAGCGTTCTGTCTGTAAATCCATATGTTATCCGCTTCCCATCGACATTTTGCTGCCCGACACAAGCAATCATTTGCGCTACATTGATTTCCTTGCCCTTAGAACCTGCTTTAACCATATTAATCATACGATTGTTCGTATCGTCAATCTGGTCTAAACTGATTTTACCCACATTATTCGTAGTCTTATCAAGAATAGCAATGATTTCGCGCTCAATATATTCTTCATTACTAAATATACTATTGTTCTCTATAATACCTCTTCTAATGTCATCTAATTTATCATACGCCAAGTTCTTCATCTCTTTGATTTTGTTTTTTAGCGTCTCCTCCGTTTTCTTGTCGGGAACCAAATCACTGATGCCCACGCTGAACCCAGATGTTAATAGCCAACGGCATATCAATCTCTGC
>Ga0209107_10001045_pt1 | contig 15562 bp, 17 predicted proteins | sample LakErihyJuly2011_2_FD_187460 | JGI IMG/M metagenome (GOLD analysis project Ga0209107, IMG submission 187460) | Freshwater microbial communities from dead zone in Lake Erie, Canada - CCB hypolimnion July 2011 (SPAdes) (version 2) | ecosystem: Environmental > Aquatic > Freshwater > Lentic >... | reverse complement strand
TCTGGCTATCTGATCTCGCAGACTTTGACAAGGTGTGGGCAAAGGCGAAGGTTGAGCGCGAGCACTTCCTCTCAGGTGCTGGAAGCACGACGATGGGTCAGCAGAAGAAGCGCCGATTCAAGGTCGCTGCCTAAAAAAAATTAACGCTTACCGGACGTATTCCCGCGCTTGAATAGACATGTGCTTTAACATATGTTCCTACTGCAAATAAAATTACTATAAACATAAAAAAAAATAGTAACTCTGAAAGTGATAAACCAAGAAATTTCATTCTAACCTAGAAGTCTAAATAAACTGATTGAGCGGCAATGATTTAGAACCCGCACTACTTAAATTCATCTCACGAGCCAACGGTATCGGCATATGGCTGATATCATTCAAATAGTAATGGTAATGATCTACAGCACTCAAGATATGCGGCGCAGACCAATCAACAACTTTTTTATTAAGTTCGTTAACTTGCCCAGGAACATCAAACGGCTGATTCTTCGCATACTGGTAATAGAGAGCACGCATAATGATTTTGAGTTCATCGGCAGACTGATCATCAATGACGTATCCCTTCGGTTGGCTCTTTTCAAATACATCGCGACGAATCGCATTCTGGATAATTTTAATATTATCGGCACTGAAAAAGCTCTGACTCAGCGGACCGGCTTCCCAGTTTCCTCTCAACATATCGGCTTCAAAGTCCTTTTCGGTAGTCTTTTCATACTGGTATCCGGGGAACGTCTCGGGAAGATTACTCTCCTTATCTGTAAACACAACGCGACCGTTTTGCCCATGATTAGCAGTCGCATTAGGATTTGTTAAAGGTAGTTCAAAAGCAGGATCTTGGTTCATTCTTCTCTCCTTCGTCTAACTAAATTATTTTATTTGGAATAATTATAGTAAATGAGCGGCTTAAGGCAGATTCCGAATGATGGTCGTTTTTTTGTACCTGTTTCATCACTCGCATATACAGGCAGCATCAACGAGCTAAATAGAAGTAATGGCACTTTACAGACGGCAGCGTGGTTGCGCGCGGGCTACACAAGCGGCGGTTTCCCTGGTGGTCCGGGCGGTGGCTCTTCTTACCTGTCATCAGTAAATGGTCCGGGCGCTGGTAAGATGCGTGACCTAGGAAAGACGTATGTCTCTGCAGGACGTACATTTCGCAAGGTACAGCTCATCAGTTATGGTGGACAGACAAATGGTACCTCAGGTACATTTGGTGTTGGTGGTCAGGGGGGCACAGTACCCGATTCTGACTTCTTGACAGGCTATATCGAGCTTGGCTGGGAGGGTTCTGGATATCCTGCGCCTGTAGTTCGTATGTAAATAGAATTATTTGATTAAACTTTTTTATTTTCGTTTTGTAAACTAAAATAAAACAAAAAAGAGCCAGTACTAGATGGATTTCACGTTCCTACTTTACATCTTTTTGTCATGTGTTATTGGAATCGGCGGCGCCTATAAACTCGTCCAGATTGAAAGACCAGTAGCAGGAATTTTATATCTAGTCGGTGTACTCGCAGTTTTGATCTTTTTTGGTCTCCGGTGGTTTACAGGTGATTCTCTCAGGGTAGGAAAGATTGAGACTAAGTCGTGGCCGCCGGCGATTAATCTCTGTCCCGATTTCCTGAGTATTTACGAGCGCACTGTTAACGGATCCAAGGAGAAAGTCTGCGTTGATTTAATTGGCGTAGGAACACAGGGCGGAATCCAGAAGATGACTGCACCTGAGCAGGCACTCAATGAAGAGTTCGTTTTCCACCTATTCAGTAATTTGGGCGGTGGGGCGCGCCAGAGAGCACTCTGCCAACACTGTAAAGACAAGAAAGTTACATGGGAAGGAGTTTATGACGGTGTAAGCTGCGCGGATGGCTTCGCACCTGGTGGAAGTGGCGGCGATAGTCAATGCTTTGATGCGGATGGAAACCCTCAAGAGTCATAATCGTAGGCTAAAGAAAACAGTAATCTTTGAATACTAGATGTGGGGACCGACGCCAATTGAAAAAACAATCTGTTTACATCCTGCTACTGAAAAAACATTAGCAGAATGGATACTGAAACCAACACAGCCTGCTGTTCTTCTTTATGGAGAACCAGGAGTCGGTAAAACGACGCTTGCTCATCGCGTCTACAGAGAAGCAAAACTCAAACCTATTGAATTTAATGCGAGTCATACACGTAGTGGCACATCTTTCCGCAAAACTCTTCTTCCGCTTTTAAACGAGGGTGGCGTTGTTCACATGATTGAGACCGGTAAACGCGGAGGAATAGGTATTATATTAGATGAAATTGACGGTTTGTCACAGGGTGAAAAGGGTGGTCTCAAAGAACTTCTGGATTTTTTGAGAAATTGGTCTCCAGACAAAGAGACAACTCCAATAATTCTGATTAGTAATACCCTGGATTCTAGAAATCTTATTCAAATCTCGAAACTCTGTATTACTATTGAAATGAAGGAGGCTGATAAAGCCTGTGTAGAACAATGGCTGGGCGCGCCGCTCCAATCAGACAATCATCTCCAGATGGTACATGGCGACTTACGTGTTCTTCAACGTCAGCTTATTGGATTAGAGCAACCCCAGGAAGTTATTGAAATTCCAGAAGGTATTCTGCCGATTTCATGGTGGTCTCTCTGGAATGAATGGGATCCGTTTTTTGATCTAGATATTGATAGTCATGAGGCTAATTTAGCTGGACTCGTTTTTGTAGAGAATTTGAATGATCGTATTAGTGCTGTCAAAGGAAATACGAATGAAAGCTGGAATATTTTCATGAGAATCTTTTCTGGCTACAGCAGAAGCGATCGTGCGGATTTCTGGGCATTCTTTCACCAGTGCTGGAATTTGCTCCCGCTTTCACAGCACATTAAGTTGAAGATTCCCAGTTTGCTTTTAACACAGATGACTCCTCTAAGCGAAGAACATCAGGAACTAATCCCTAGGTCAGAATCTTTGCGTTATACACCTGTATTAACGAAACAATCTGCAATGTTTAATTCATGGAAGTTTCTCTGCGAAATCAGTGATCCTACAGGAATTCCAATTCGCCTTGTACCGAGTATGTGCCATATTGAAGCAGAAAAGGTTGGTCAGAAACCTGATCGGCAGCGCCGATTACGTAATATTGCGCTAAAAAGTCTATTGCCTCCTTCGTAAGCGACGCGTTTTCTTAAAACGCCTACCACCACGTAATAAAGTGAATTTCGTCAAAACACCGAAATGATCCGACGCATTAATCGGCAAACGAAGTTTGCGTGATCTATTTCTAGCGCATTGTGTAAGTTTATCTAATTCATCTGGTTTAACTTCTGATACTGCGTTTACGAACCATTCTGACTCAGCAACCGAAAGACATTCATGGTCAGTGCCAATAAGAACTGATTTGCTTGGTTTACAAAAAGCATTTGTAGAGCGATATAAAATTCCATCATAGCGGTAGTGTTTTTCGATGAGTTTCTGATTCCATCGCATAACATTACGATCTGTATCTTCTGTATATCCAGTTGCAGTCGGATTCAATGTGCGATATGTATCTACAAATCCAAGCGCAGCAAACTTATAGATCATTTCCATTTCTGGCCACTCGTTTACTTCACCATCCAGATGAAAATTAAAATCACCGCAAATAATTATATTCTGCAAAAAGTAACGACGCAGAATCATATCATAAATCGTTTGTAAAATATCATAACGACACCGTGAATAATGAATCCACTTTTCTGCTTGCCCTGGACTACTTTTAGAACCTGCTTGATTATAGAGATTGAAAAGTACTAAATTTGGATACTCGATAACCAGAAGGCAGTTTTCATATCCGAGTACACCAGGAAGCCCATAAAGTGTAACTCTTGATGGCTGGTACTTTGACAGAAAATATGTATCAACAGCACGATTACGTTTAGGTATTGACTTTACCGGATAAGGTATTTCGCTCGCAAATTTATATTGACCTATAAGCTTTGAAAGACGCTCATATGAAAAGTCACTCATTTCTTGAAGGCACAGGAGATCCGCTCCTGATTCTCTGATTGTTGCTTCTAAAAGCGACTGACGAAGTCCGAAGAGATGTTTCTGACTTTCAGTTCGCGCAAGACCCCAAATATTATAGGTCAGGCATGAAAAGTTTCCAGGAACAGCCTCGCCATTTGGGAATGATTGATCATAATCTACCTTGAGTGTGTCTTCGCTAAAATAACAATGGCGCCCAAGATATTCCTCCGTGTAAGAATATTTTTTACCAATCGTATTCTTGGGTGTCTGGGGAACGGGGCGTACCCCAGTACTGCGTGTAGAACATTGACGTTCATTTTCTACACAGAGTCCTCTTGAAAGTGTGGTCGGACCACAAAAAATATGCGCTTCTTTTGGGCAACTTGACTCCATCTACCTATAGAGATTTTCTTTAAGAATGCGTATCGGTCAATTCATCCGGATGTAACAAGCGAACCATTGTTAACGGGCTGGTGCGCCCAATGCGATAAGCCCGTCCAAGAATCTGCTTTTCCTCCTCATGATTCATCGCGTGTAAAAGAATCACATGGGTTGCCGCTGTAATATTAAGTCCTGCACCAGCCATAATCGAGTTCAGAAGTAATACACGTGTATCTCCCTTCTCAAATGACTTTAGTGTCGCATTAATTACGTCTTTATTTCCCTGAACTTGCTTGACCTTGAGATTAGTTGTCGAGAGATCACGCGTGATTTGATGAAACGGGTTGTCATAGCGACTGAAAATTAGAAAACGAGCAGCAGGGTTAGATTGTAGCGTCTCTGTAATAAGTTTCATAAGTTGTTCTGGCTTCTTAAGAGGTCTTTCAACTTGTTCTTGTTGTATTGCTGTAACGCTCGGTGTAGCCGACAAAGCCTTTAGCTCAGAAGGTGTGATGAGTGTTCTACAGAGAGGGCACGTTGCCAGTCTCGTTAAACTGGTCAACATACAACCAGCACAGAATACACGACTACAACAGTTGGTAAGAATAGCGCTTTGCGGCTCGTCAAAACAGATCGGGCATATCTCATTCTTATAGTTCTCAATACGCTCCTTGAGTGTCCGAATTTGCTCTTCTAATCCGTCGATTTTCTGCTTGAGATTTTTAAGAGCATCCTCTTTTGCCCTCGCTGTCGCATACTCCATTGAACTCTTAAATTCATAGGTTCTACGCAAGCGATCCAGTTCCTTAATGCGGTGTTCTGTAACCGCTTTAATCAGGGTCGTGGAATCTTCGGACTTCACGCCAAGAACATCGAGTGCACCAGTAAAATCACCCGCGTGAAGAAGTTGCCGAATTTCGGGGGAAATCGCATTCGCAAGTACACGCTGAACAACAGACGGCATACACATAATATTTTGTATTGTCAAGGGAGGTAGAGAAATTGACTCACGTACATACTCCTCTCTACAACGAAGTACAAGACGACCTCTGAATTTGTGATTTGTTCCTAAAAAGTACCGAAAAAATCCCGGCGATACCATGTAATATCTCTGATAAACATAATACGCAGTTGAGCTTGCTTGATTTCTCCAAATACGAAGTTGTTGCTGTAAAACTGGATCAAAATCTTGATTGTTTATAAAATTATTGAAAATACTCTGTGTAAAATAATGTACATTGTTTGGAAATAATAAATTGGACCAACTCGCCGAAATAAACCATGTAAATTTTGTACCAGGTAGCAACTGTGTAGATGGGATATGAAGTGTGTCAGCCTCGTCATAGAAAACACGCTTCCAATTTATGCGTTCTTTCGTCATAATAGCCTGAAACTTCCCATACAGCGTGTTGCTAATAAGAATTACGTCTTTTTCTAACATTTTATCTTTAGTCCACTTTGCCTTATCTAAATACGCCTTTGTCTTAACACCATAATATGATAATGTCGTTTCACTCGTAATATATCCTTCCCACTGTTTAAAAAGCGTATGAGGGACAACAATTAAGCAACCAGCATTTGAAAGATCGGTTCCGATCATATTTTCTTGAATCGAATACAGACTGTTTGAACTGTTTTCTGTTAAACTTGTTGACTTGTATAGAGTATCTGTTCCTTCTTTTTTCAAATTAGAAATGTGACCAAGAACCATGAGACTCTTACCAACGCCAACACCATCGCCAAGAATTGCGAATGAACTGTAGAGTTTTGCACCCGATATATCCATCCCCTTGTTTAAAATCTGTTCCTTTTGAGCCATTGAAAATAGAATTGATTTTTGATGATTTCTCAGTGGCGTCAAAATATGCGGCGGCTGATTAAGTTTTTCTGATTCGGATGATAAGGAAAACTTATAGGCGTCATTTAAAATGTACAAAGACTGATGCGAGTTTGTATGGTGACTCATCCTTCTAGTTGGTTGAAATTATATTTTAAGCACTCAAGCCTACCGTTAAATAATTGAAAAAACAGGCTATTTCGGGAATATACTTGAATACATTACTATGTTTCTCATGTATTTCTATTATGAATTTCGCGTCAGCACCACGTTCATTTGGGCTCCAACGAATATTCCCTATAAGATTCCTTGGAACAATGAATTGCGCAGTATCAATATAATATTTTTTAAAAATGTTGCCTTTAAAGAATCTGTTAGAGTCGGCACGATTCTGATCCCATGTGTAGATGTGGTTTGAAATAAGTGTGTTTAGCAGAATCCAAAACACAGGATGCATAATATTATCATCATCTAAAACATAAATAAAGGCGTCACTAACCTCGTCGATTTCATCAAGGGCTCTATTAATTTGCGGATGACCACAGACACCTTCCTCGTCATGTTTTATTTCTATAATCTTTTCATTATCTGTAAATTTAAACGTGTAGTCTCGTCCTTTTGATGTATCATATACAATATACCATCGGTCAACTTTAGCAAAGTTCATCGATTGATAGATTCTGTGGAGATTTTTTGGTCGTGAACATGGTGTAATGATATAGAGCATTAGTAATTGATATAAAGTCAGATTTAGGCATCTGCAAAAAACTCGCGCAACGTTTTATCTTTGATGAAATCCTCTATGTGTAGGGCTGTCTTGTGAACAACAGGATTCTCCTTACCCGCTAGGCGCATTTGCTCTTCCTGTTCCCTCAACTTCTTCTTATCAAAGGTGTTCTCTGAATGACTCATAACAAGCATAACTTTGAACGGATCCAGTTGAACCATCGGATTTTTGTAGTCCTCTAAAAAAGATTTTTCCTCCGCGAAAAGAACCTTCTCATCATATGTGTGCGTCTTTGCGTAAGAAGATCTCCATGCCATCGTTCCATTTGTGGCGTGCTTGGGATTGTACGGACCAAGCTTGTAGATTGTCTTGACATCGGTGTAATACATGTAGATTTCCGTTGCTCCAGCGAGCTCGACTTGCGGATTCTTCTTAAATGCTTTTACAGCAGCTTCTACGCGGTCAGCAACATAATAATCGTCGTCGTCCATCGCAACAATGATATCTCCTAGAGCAAGCTTATTCAATAAGTTGCGCTTCGCGCCGATTGTCTTCTTTTCATCGGACGAAATGTAGCGAATATTTGGTATGTACTTGGCGGCGGTATCAAAGAAATCCTTAACTTTCTCTTGACCATCATCAAGAATAATCCACTCCATTCGATCAAGAGGATACGTTTGCTGTTTATAACACTGAATCAGATGAGGAATAAATCGGCGTCTGTTATAGGTCGGTGTGATGACTGATACAAACGGTTGATCATTATTATCTTGCGACTGTTTTAGTGGCTTCACCATCTCTATTTCTATATAGGCGTCTATTTTTAGACCAGGTGTAAAATTTGACAAGGTTGTTACCTGTAAACACAGTAATGAAATGGTCAATGTATCTGTGATTACAATCACATGTAATCGGCGGCGATTTATACCAAGACTTATTGAAATGTACAGGGCACAGCTCTATCCTGTAGATCAAATGGAATGGGTCATCGTGGATGATAGTGATGCTACTCAAAAGGTTGCTGACTTATTTATGAATTCTGGTCTACCCAATATTGTCTACCTACCTTATAAGCGCGGTCTCTTGATGGGTGCAAAGTTGAATATTGCAAAAGAGAGAGCAAGAGGCAATATTGTTGTTGTTATGGACGATGATGATTACTATCCACCTGAACGTGTACTTATTGCCGTGCGAGCTTTAGAGGAAAATCCAGACATAGATCTTGCTGGCTGTAGTAAAACTTATATGTATTACACTGATACAGATGAGATTTACTGCGCCGGTCCCTATAATGATAATCACGCGCTCAATTGTACGATGGCTTTTCGATCATCGTATTCGGGAAAATACGATGATAATGAGCCGTGTGCTGTTGAACGCGCATTTCTAAACGATTTCACTGAGGACATGGTTCAACTTTATAGCAAAAATACAATTCTTCATGTAATACATTCAACAAATACGTTTAATGCAATTCAGGGGCGAGACAAGGGGACTCTAGGTTTACTTAAAAAAACGCAACTAAAACTAGACAATTTCATTGCGGATGAAGAGATGCAACAAGCCTTTCTAGGTGCTTATTGAACTCGTATAAAGTAGAATGTAATCATTAATATAAGTGTAAGTGATAATAAACAACCAAACATTTTTGAGTTTTTACAAGTAACCGATTGAACTGTATTAGTAGTCGTGTTATTTGGTATAATAATTTGATGTGTTGTAGGTGTCGAAGGAATTCTATACTGATACACTTGATTATTATGAACGATATGTATTTCTTGGCTTTCATTTTCAATGATTGGAGCTCTATGTATCTGTACGCTTGGCTCTATGGAAGGTGCCGAGGCTATATGTACAACTGTATGACATATAGGACATTCCGCGTAACCCTTATGTAAGATATATGACATCCAACAAGACACATGCGTATTAATTCTACAATTACATGTACCTCTTTCATATTGATTTAATATTATTGTAATGACTTCATCATTATTTTTTGTTATTTCAAGACAGAACATACATGGTTCAATGTCCATATCGGTACTCATTGTATCCTTAGCTTATATATTCAATTTTATTTTATACATCAGAGCGACTCTTTAGTTCTACACTTTTTATACTCGGAAAGAAGTCGCCGCGTCTAAGACGCAGTGTGCTCAAATTCGGTAGCGAAGCGCCAATTGCTGCACCGATATTCTCTGTAAGTGATGTGGTTTGACCTGGAAGCGGCGGCAACGTATTCGGGTCAAAGGTCTTACCTACAAGTGTAGCACACTCCGTCAAGAAATCAACCATCTTTTTCCGAGCCGGTAAATCCTCCTGAAAATAGAAAGGAAAGAGAAAGAACGAACCTAGTGATGTTTCTCCCTTTATCTGTGTAATTGGAAGCATCGTGTAGAGTTTAGGCGCAGTCCCCAGACCAACGCGTATCAAATAGTAGACGAGGACAAACGGGCAGAAAATGAAACCATAGATAAAAAAGAGAACGCGATATTTTGGTTCACGACCAATAGCATCATTCGCGGCGAGCATTCCACCCAAGAGACCCAGTGTAATGTAGAAAAAATAGCCTACAAACATGGATGTATTGTTCCATATATCAGAAAAGAGCTTTCCTGAGTCGAAGCTCTGGTCGGCGACAGCACCCTGTGCCTTTAGTTTATCGTCCAATGTTGGTTCATCAAGTTCAATTGATACTTCTGCTACTTTTGTTTTATTTAACATAGTTGTTAAATCTTGTTTTACAACGAATATCTTCGCCTGTATTTCATCAGCTGATTTATCGTCTGCGCCAACAATAAACGGAGCCAATCCTTTGAGATATTCTGTTAGCTTCACTATATCGGTATCCTCAATTAATTTATCTCCCTTCCAGACTTTAATCTGCTTTGGAAATAAGTCATTAAAACTCTTTAAAATTCTGTAATACTGTTGCTGTTTAAATACATCATTAGCAGCAGAATATATTGTATCTTGTGCTGAACGATATGCTGCGGCGTCAGAGGATGAACTATCATAAACTGTTTGTGCTTTACTTATGATTGTATCTAATTTCGTATTTGCCTTCGTCGTTAATGTACCGACTGTGATTCTATATGCTTTGACTTTATCAATCTGATCTTTCAGTGTAGACTTTGTTCCATCGTTCGCCACCTGTTGTTCTGCTTTCGCTTTTTCAGCAGCAGGATTGTATGTTGCTGAATACAAAGCACTTGATACAGCATTCATTTATACCTATTTACTAAAAATAAATATACTTTGTAGATATGGCGAGAGCTACCAGAAAACAAAAGGATGATTGGATCATTGCGATTCCATCGTATAAACGCCCCGAAACGCTCAGAGATAAAACCCTGACTGTTCTGAAAAAGTATGGAATTCCTGCTTCTAAAATTCATGTCTTTGTCGCCAATAAGGAGCAGGCTGATCTTTACCGGGATACATTGGTAGCAGGTAGCTATGGTAAACTCATCGTTGGTATCGTCGGCATGGGGGCTATTCGCAATTTCATAAGCGACTATTTCCCGAAGGGTAAGAAAATCGTAAATATCGACGACGATATTAAAGGCTTTCTTGAATTTGACGAGCGGGTGAAACGTCATGAGAAAGAACTCATATCCTTGAAAGAGGTGATACGGCGAGGATTCAGCGAATGCGCGAAAGCCGGTGCGCGGCTCTGGGGTATTTATGCCGTCCCGAATGGATTCTTCATGAAGGCGGCTGTCAGCACTGACCTCAAATACATCATCGGAAGTTTCTGGGGCTGTATAAATCCCGGGACAAAGGAGATCAAGATAACACTCGATGATAAGGAGGATTATTTACGCAGTATTTTGTATTATAAGGCTGACGGTGCGGTTGTTCGTTTAAACAATGTGTCCGCTAAATCGTCCTATTACAAAGAGGCGGGTGGTATGCAGGAGGAGCGGACAAAAGAACGTGTAGAAAAATCTGCCCGCTGGATTGTGAAAGAATATCCTGAATATGCCACGTTGAATCCGAATAAGAAGAGTGGGTTCATGGAAGTCAAGCTCAAGGCGAATCCGAAGGTTTAGAGCCCCGCTGATTTTAAAAGAGCGTTTTTATTTTTTTTATTATTTCAGATGCCGTTAGAATTTCTGCAGTAGGAAAATCTTTTTTAATGCTATTATTCATTTTTTCTACATATTTTTTGAATTCATCGAACGATTTCATATTAACTATATCATTTGACCAAAAATTGTTTCTAAATTCATCAAAAGGCTTTTTTTTTAATACCTCTTCAAACTCATTTTTATATTTACATAATAAATTCAAATCTCTCACTAGTTTATCCCTGTAATATTGTTCATAATCTTTTCTTATAAGTATATATGTTACATCAGGTGTAAATGGTAAATTATCCTTTCCCTGAAGTCCAACAAATACAATATTTTTATTTTCAGATAATAATACATTAATATCTTTTATTACACCTTTTTGAACGGTATCAATCCTTTTATGTTTTTTCCAATTATTTTCGTAAATATCATCTAAATCATAACCTTTAACTGATAAACTCTTTAAAAGTGTTGTTTTTCCTGAACCGGAAGCACCAGTTATATAAACTATCATCCTATTATGCTCATTTAAAATCCGCACGGGTCTAAAGCGCGTACTTAAGTCCGCCCATACCACCCTCAATAACCAAAAAGTTGATGTTCTCCACATAGACGTTCAAGTCATATACATAATTTGTATTGACCGGCAAAGGATAGACATCAACTTCAATCTGGAAATTCCGAATACGACTGGCATTGACACTTCCACACGGCTGCGTACTGGGTGAACTCAAGGCGAAATTGTAAACCGGTACAAGTCGCAGGGGTTTTCCGTTCAAACTCTTCCAAGGCGTTATCTTTGTAAAATAATCAATCGGTTTTTCCTCCTGGATTTCGTTGCCGTCGCACAAAATACGAAGAGACCTCAAAATATCCATTTGCCCCTGTGGGATAAAAAGACCGCTTGAAAATGCGCTCGTATTGACTGCACTCAGATTCGGCGTAGGAACAAACGGCGCATGCGGAAAATTCCACCAGTTCGTCAGATTACCAAAATCATTTCTATATATAAGACTATCGCTTCGTCGTGATACAAAGAGTAGTCGTGTAATTGGATTATGTGTTTCTAAATCTAGAATACGTCGTGTAAAAAGACCAGAAAACGGATAATTCGTCACCTGCGAAAACATATAGGACAAGGGCGTCGACGCAAATACATGTCGTTCATCTTCTGTCAAATAGATATATGTGCTCTGAATACGCGCATTTAAGAACCACCCATTCAATTGCGGCACCGTTGAACCAACGTCAGTGGCAAAAAAGCGCCACTGACCACTTATATCACTTGACGGAATATAATCAGGTTGATTTCGTTTTATGAGAGCTGTTGACTGTGACATCTTGTAGTCTGGATTCGTACGATATCCTGAAATATCTAAAAAAGTGTAAAGGCTCTTAATTGGGTTTAATGTAATCTGTACTTCGCACTCATGATATTGAAGTGAAACAAGTGGGAGAGCAAGCGATGAATATTCTGTAAACCAGAATGAAAGCGGAACATGAATGTCTTGACCAAAGATCGACGGGCGATTTACTTGAGCGCCTACTGGAGTCGTATCATCTCTAAAAACACTGGGATATCCAGTACTGTTTGTGCCGCCAGCATATTGTCCGTTTGCAGGATCCATAAGTTCAGGTATATCACCCACAAGTTCACGCCATTTTTCAAACTTATCGGTATCGTAGTCAGTGAGCGCCTTAGCAAGTAGGTAATTTCCGTCAAATTCCTGTATTTTTTGCCCACCTATAAAAAAGGCGACATTCTGAATGATAGCGGCGCCCAAATATCGTACCCATTGATACTGTAATTGCGTAGGACGATTATAACTTGTCGCTAATTGCTTACTGAAAATATCCGGAATACGAAACGAAAAATAGATGTCACTCAGTAAATCACCACTGCGCTGTATTTTTGCCCTGAGTTTAATAGACTGATCATAAAACAGTTCATTCGGTCCATCCATGGCAGTTGAAATAGATTCTTGCGAAAAATGTGAATACTTCCTAAATGCCTTGTAAAAAAAGGTCATTTGCGGATTTCCACTCAAAATAACATTTTGGGCGCCGTAAGCAATTAATCCTAGGAGACCACCACCTGTCATTCTTCTCTTGCTGTGGAAAGAGCAAAAGAAGAATTACAAAAAGAACGCCGATTTCTTAAACTGTATGTGTATAACTTGTTGTCCACCATGTGTCAGCGAGGTAGGGCGGCATGTCCTGTGAGGCAGCCAACACTTTCTTGCTCGGACCGACCGTCACTTGGCTCTGAATTTCCGTAAAGGAGAGCGCATATCCGAAATATTTGAGTCCACCCAAGTTTCCATTGAAACTACCTTGAACCGTAAAGGTATCAGGATCTACAGCGGGCGTGGTTGATCCGCGAACAACCATACTATTCTGACTAAATAGGATCAAATCCTGGAAATTCTGGTACGGTAATGATCCCTCAAAGTTCAACTTCTTGGAAAGATTTCCGTTGATGTAAATCTCAAGTGCATTCTTCCGTGCCATTATAGCGCAATGAAACCACTTTCGTACAGGGATATTCTCTACGTCGCAATACGTGTAAGGATTCTTGTAGGCATTCATAAAGACTCTCATCGTATTGGCATTCCTCTTAATAAAGACTCCAGGACCTAACAGAGGAAACGGAGTCATATACCCCTTGTAAAATACAGACGCAAGTGTATCTTCACCAGTGAATGTCGAGGGATTCACATACAAGTAGAAACTGTACGTGAATTCAATACCTGTTCTCTCATTGTCCGAGAAAGGGATCAACTTTCCATCAGGAAACTTACTTATATCCTGGCGGATCACTATTTGTTTATCATCGGAGGATGCCGTAAAGGGAAAAAGATCAACAACGTGGCTACCAATATTCAAAAAGGACACGTAGAGAAATTCAACCGAGATAAACATCAAATACACGAGCACAACGATGACAAATGCCAATAAGAATTGTGCCAGAAAACTTTCACCAAAAAAGATGTTCATTATTGACGAGGAGTCTGATCCTTCCATTCTCTAAGAAATACAGACTTTAAAATCAGGTTCCAACCTGGATCGTGCTCTTCGCATATGTAACATTCACCTGGGGTGTCTTGAGTGTAAGAGATCCTGACACGTTGAACAGATTAGCCAACCAATCTAATATGCCGCCACCGCCACTCGTTGTAGGACCGGACATATACATTCTGTAAATCTCATCCGGGTTGAGAGATCTCTGAAGAAATGTCACATCACTGATAAAACCATCGTATCCACCGAAGTCGAGCAACTTCGCGCTGACACCCTTGGGGTCTACACGATAGAATGACGGCAAGATACAAGAACGGGCAAGTTTGCCATCCATGTAAACATCGCATGTCTTTCCATTCAAGATCACGGAGATAAGAACCCAACGCTGTAAATCAACTGACGGTAGGTCGCAGAGAGGGTAAGTCTCTAAGAGACCCTGATCCATCTGACCAGCTTCAAACAGTTGCTTGACGTTATCGGTACTCAGATTCGTGTTCTGTGAGACACTGAGTCCGGGATCTACAGCCGGTTTGCCTGAAGGTGTCGGTGCTGCAGAGTCACCAGGTACCTTCGTGTGAACACGAACAACGAGGTTATTCTTGTGGACACCTAATCCAACAACAAGTGTTGAAAACTGAGACCCACGGATTTCCAAGATATGCTTTCTTTGACCCAACTTATCCTTCCATCCCGTAATATAAGACCAGAAGCTCACTGAATATTCGCCGCCTTCATAGGGAGGCGGGATACTGTATAGTTGGCTCGCCGTAGGCTGATTTGCGGGAATGGAACTGCCGATGATAACAGTCGACTGAACCTTTGGCATTCCAAACAAATAAGAATACAGGTAATAAAGTGCTGTGATTCCAAGCACTAGAATTATAAATCCAACTATATATGACATAGCAGTACTACCACCAACGCCAGCGACTATAGTTGCTTTCACAGAGTTAACGGTGCTCATCGTTCTTCTGCTTGTAGTACTCCATTTTTTTTAGTCATATTGTGTATCCCAGCCATAAAGTGGAGAAGCGGGACGAACCGTAATTGATTTCATACAAGCACCATTAGGGCAAGGATTGAGTTTTGTCAGTATATCCATATTCATACTAAATTGCGGGGCTCCATTTGTATCAGTAACTTTCTTATACTCAATACCAACGCGCTGTAGATTTAAGCGTTCAGGAAACATGCGGAAAAAGGCGAATTGCCCATTAAGTTTTGTATCGCCTACCATCGGGGCGCTGGCAGCAGATGAATGATCTACAGAATACTGGGTGCGCTTTGAAAGAACAAGATCCATATTGTAAAATACATCGAATCGTCTTCCTTCGCGGCTTATTGTTACAGCTATCCACTTCTGGAAGGGAAGAGGAGGAAGAGCAAAGGTCTCAATTGACGTTTTTTCTGTAGTCACTCCAACAGGAAGTCCAAGTGTTCTAATTGTAAGTTGTGCTGATGCCTGACCGGGACGGCTCGCATCCGGAGAGGACAAAACCTCAAGCTTTAGAATATTTGAAACATTTAATAT
>Ga0209107_10001044_pt1 | contig 15581 bp, 18 predicted proteins | sample LakErihyJuly2011_2_FD_187460 | JGI IMG/M metagenome (GOLD analysis project Ga0209107, IMG submission 187460) | Freshwater microbial communities from dead zone in Lake Erie, Canada - CCB hypolimnion July 2011 (SPAdes) (version 2) | ecosystem: Environmental > Aquatic > Freshwater > Lentic >... | reverse complement strand
TCCGGGGTCATGAAATTCTTGATCATATGTTCTCAAATGGACATCATTTAACTTTTTAGAGAGCAAAGCAGAAACTGTTTCCTCATAAGTTTTTCCTTTTGCGTTCCTTCTTGATTTATATTTTCTTAGTAAATTTCTCAATTTAACTTTTCTTGTTTTTTTCATTATATAATATAATATAATATAAATATAAAATTGTTTTTAAAAATAATTAGTAATCTCTCATTTTTAATTAGCCAAACTACTAATAATTCTCATAGAATTAGTAACGCGTTCTCGTGCTCTAGTTAATTCTTCACTTGCTTCTTCTTCGGTTCTAAGTAATCTAATATAAGTTGGCGAATTTACACCTCTTAGTCTTCGATTTCTATTAGATCGTTCATAGTTATTTGTGCGCGACTGGGCATTAGTTAATGCTTGTGTTGCTAAGCGACGTTCTTCTAATGCCTCATTTCTAGCAACTAGCGCTTGTTCATATGTCATAGTTTGATTAGCTAAATGTGTGTAGGCATTGTTAGGTATAAATGTTCTACATAATGGGCAACTAGTATGACCACTGCGTAAAGCGCGGTCTATACATTCAGTATGAAATCTGTGAGTACATCCTAATGTTGTAATAGCTTCATCTTTTGTCATTGGATCATGACAAATAGCACATTCATTGGTTTTTTCTAAATTAGCATAAATCTGCTTAATTGAGCGCGAATGTCGTTTTCTAGTTTGTTTGCCTCTAACACGTTTTTGAATTCGTGTAGCTGCTGATTTTTTTCTTGATGATGACCTACGTGTTGGCGAAGGCATATTATATTTATATAATATAAATATAATAAAATATATTATAGAAAATATGAAATTATTAATGTTGTCTTTAAAATCCTCCTGGTAATGGAATACCCTCTAAATGTGCTACTTCATGTCGTGCTTCTTCAAGATTTTGTAATGCTATATTTCTTTCTTCCATTATTTGATCTAGTCTTTCATATAGTCTTTGTGCTTGCATAGAATTTCGATTGTTTATAGTATTAATATAATTGGTGATTAAAAGTAATTCTTCACTTAATCTATCAACTTCATTTCTACAATGTTGTCTATTATTTAACGCTTGTCTTATATGAATAAAATTTGGATTATGTAAATTATTATAATCGTTGTTTGTTATTTGTGTTCTACACATAGGACATCTAAGATAGTCCTGACTGCGTAAATAACGTTCAAAACATCGAGTATGAAATCTATGTCCGCATTCTAAATGTATAATAGATTGATTTCCTATCATATTTTCTAAACATATAGGACATTCATTGTCTATTTCTAAATTTCTCCTTATTTGATTTCTAGTCCGAAGCCTATTTTGAATTCTTGTGGCTGCTAATCTTCTTCTTGATGATGATCTAAAAGTTTTTTTTTTTTACTTGATGATCCATTTCCTGAAGATGCTTTTCTTTTGTGAGGCATATTATATTTTATAATATAATAATATATTTTACTATATTATAAAATAATCTATGAATTCTACCAAGTCAAATTTAGCAGCTAAAAATAAAAAACCTATTTTTAAAAATAATAATTTGACACAATTATTTAAGTTAATAAGTGAAAAAAGAGGATTTTTTGCTCTAATTTTAGCAACTTTAGTATCTCAACTTTCTATTACTTATTATGTAAGTGAAAATGTTAAAATAGAGGATGAAGATGGTAAAAAAAAAATTAACAGCAAAATTTTAGCAGCATATGTAGCAGCGCTTATCATACTTTTAATTTTGGCATTTATTACTATGCCTCCGTGGTTAAAATTTATATTATTTTCTCTCTTTTCAACTACTTTAGGTGTAACTTTAGGATATAGAAAATCAGGAGTAGATCCTGCTATTGTTAAAAGTGCATTAGTTGGAACGGCTAGCATTTTTGTTACTATGTTTGCTTTTGGAGTAGCATTAATTGCCAGTGGTATTAAATTAGGTTTTAAATTTGGTCTCGGTTTGCTTATTGCTTTATTCTTTTTAATCATTTTTTCCATCGTCCAATTTTTTATTGCTGAATCTTCGTTATTAAAAAAAATACTTGTTATTGGATCATTGATGGTATTTTCGTTATACATTATGTATGATACTAACAGTATTTTACAGCGTAATTATAATGGAGACTTTATAACAGCATCTTTAGATTATTATTTAGACATAATTAATATTTTTCGCGGATTATTAACCGGACTTGAGTTTGATGATTAAAATACACGATTATGGTATAGGAATAAATTTCCACCCTAAATCTTCACAAATTTTTTTCCATATTTGGTCTTGTTCAATTCGTTTTTCACGATCTTTTAACATAGGAAAATATGGTAAAAAACTGCGTTCATTTAACAATTCACATAATTTATATAATGTATAATAATAGTTTAAAAAATTTACTCTATCTTTAGGACAATATTTGGAATAAGGTTTTTGTAATTCCATGAATAAATTACATAATGTTTCTTCAAGTTCTGCGCTCATTATAGGTGGTCTTATTCCTAATTTATCTTTTATAAATGGAATATGTTCATAATATTTATTGTATCCCAAGTTTTTCAATATTTCTTTGGTTTTTTTATTTGTTAAGTCGCTAAGACTTATACGTTCTTTTTTGATTTGATTTTTAATATTTTCAAATACCTCGTCGGGTATATTAGTGCTTTCTTTTGCTTGAAATTGTGCTAAAATTTCTTTTAAATGATTTATTCTTTTATAAGCATAGAAGCATACTTCTTTTGGTGGTTCTTTATAAGATGGTTTATCTATTTCAATTAAATATTTAATACTATTGGAACAATTACTACATATAGACATCCCTTCGCTTTCTACATAAACCATCTCCCCTCTTTTACATAAATTACAAATATCTGATGGGTAAATAAATTTATCATAATTTAAGTATTTAGAATCAATATTGTTAAAATATTTATCAATAAAATTATTATTGTTTGTTTTAGTATAATTTTCATCTGTTATTTTAGCATTATTTGTTTCATCTGAGATATTTAATGAGAAAAATTGTTTTACTATATTATTTTTATCCGAATTCTCAAATGTTTCATTTGTAGATATATTCTTTTTATTTTCAAAATAATCAAAAATGTATCTAGAATTATTTAAATAGTAATTCTTTTCTTTTGTTTTGAGAGATCGTATCATATTTTTATATTTATTAATATTATCTAATATTTCCAATTTGTTTTTTGATTTATTTAACACGGATTCAAGTTTATCGATTTGTTTCAAGTATTTAGGAATAACTACCTCTTCATTATATTTGAAAGATTTTATTATTTCATTATGTTTGCTATCCAATGTAGTTTTAATAGCATTAAATTTTTTCATTTACTAGAGACTATATTTTTAAGGTAGTAAAAATTTATATAATAATATTTTTAATTATTTAATTATTTAATTATTTAATTTAATTATTTAATTATTTAATTAAATTATTTAATTATTTAATTTAATTAATTTAATTAAATTAATTTACAAAAAATTTTTTTCTTTAGGAATATTATAAAAAAATGGCTGGTGGATTAATGCAATTAGTCGCCTATGGCGCTCAAGATGTTTATTTAACAGGTAATCCCCAAATTACCTTTTGGAAAGTAACTTACCGTAGACACACCAACTTTGCGATGGAATCAATTGAACAAACTTTCAATGGTCAAGCTGATTTCGGTCGCAGAGTTACTTGCACCATTTCGCGCAATGGTGATTTGGCTTACCGCACTTACTTACAGATCACTCTTCCTGAAATTGGTCAATTTTTAGGCAACGGTGGTGATGATGTATATGCTAGATGGTTAGATTTCCCTGGCGAGCAATTAATTTCTCAAGTTGAAGTTGAAATTGGTGGTCAGCGTATTGATCGTCAATATGGTGATTGGATGCACATCTGGTGCCAATTAACTCTATCAAAAGAACAAGAACGTGGATACTACAAGATGATCGGTAATACTACTCAATTGACATACATTTGCGATCCAGATTTTGCGGAAGTCGATGGTCCTTGCTCTGCTGATGGCATCCGCCAAGTTTGTGCTCCTCGCAGAGCTCTACCAGAAACAACCTTATATGTTCCCTTACAGTTCTGGTATTGCCGTAATCCCGGTTTAGCCCTACCTTTAATTGCTCTTCAATACCACGAAGTAAAAATCAATTTAGACATTCGCAATATTGAAGAGTGCTTGTGGGCGGTAGACAAACTTGACGGAACTGGTGTAAAAGTTAATAACGCATACAAACAATCGCTAGCTGCGGCGTCTTTATTTGTTGACTACATTTTCTTAGATACTGATGAACGCAGACGCATGGCCCAAAATCCACACGAATACTTAATTGAACAATTACAGTTCACTGGTGATGAGTCGGTTGGTTCGTCATCAAACAAAATCAAATTAAATTTAAATCATCCATGCAAAGAATTAATCTGGGTAGTTCAACCAGATTCGAACGTTGATTATTGCTCTTCGATAACAGCGGGCAGCGAACTAAATAAACTATTAGGTGCTCAACCATTCAACTACACTGATGCGTTTGATGCCTTACCAAATGCTGTTCATGCGTTTGGTGGCAAGCAAGCAATAAGTTCGTCGGGAGCTGGCCATACTAACTTTATTAATGCCAGTGGAATGTTCCAAGACCCATTTGCCAATGATGTTTCTACAAGCGGAGCAGTCGCGAGTGGATGGGGGGGTGCCTCCAACACTACAGACTCGGGTGTTTCGGATGCTGGAACTTTCGTCTTAGCCGAAACTGCCTTAGACATGCATTGCTGGGGTGAAAATCCAGTCGTTGTTGCCAAATTACAATTAAACGGCCAAGACAGATTCTCGGAACGTGAAGGAACATATTTCGACTTGGTTCAACCTTTCCAGCACCACACTCGCGCGCCAGACACAGGCATTAATGTTTATTCGTTTGCGCTAAGACCAGAAGAACACCAACCATCAGGCACATGTAATTTCTCAAGAATTGATAATGCCACATTACAGTTAGTGTTATCCAATGCTACTGTTTCGGGTGTAAGCACTGCTAAAGTTAGAGTTTATGCTGTTAACTACAACGTGCTCCGCATTATGTCGGGTATGGGCGGTCTAGCTTACTCGAATTAAATATTTTTTAAATTACTAATATTTTTCTATTAAAGTTTTCTTTTATTAAAACAAAACTTTAGTGCTTTTTAAATATATATTGTAAAATATATAAGCATACTATGAAAATATCATTAGTCATAAATAGTTTTTATATTACATATATTTTTTTACTTACTACTTCTGTAATTACATTTATTGAAGCTTTAAGAAGTCCTATTCCACAAGTCCGTCATATTTTAAATTTAGAAACTTGTATTTCGGTTATTGCTAGTTACTTTTATGGATTATTTATAGCCGAAATAAATAAATCACAAAATAAAGAAAATAAAGAAAATAAAGAAAATAAAGAAAATAAAGAAAATAAAGAAAATAAGTCTGTCGACAACATTCCTATAGAAAAAATTAATAATATGCGCTATTCTGACTGGGTAATCACTACTCCTTTTATGTTATTGGCCCTTTCTATGGTATTAGGGTATGAAAATAAAATAGCAGTTAGATTTAAACCATTTTTACTAGTTATATTTTTTAATTTTTTAATGTTGGGTTTCGGATATAGTGGGGAAATAGGTTTACTAAACAGGGGTTTAGCCAACTTTATAGGTTTTATATTCTTTTTTCTAACATATGGCACAATATGGAAACTTTTTATGACATGTTCAAAAGTAACATATCAATCTAAAGTAATATTTTGGTTATATATAGGTTTGTGGTCTTTGTATGGAGTATTTTATCAAACAAATGAAGCAACTAAAATGATAGGATATAATATGTTAGATTTAGTTGCCAAAGCGTTTGTTGGAATTTTCTTTTGGTTATATTTAACCAAATCTGTAGTATTTTAATGTTTTATTTTAGTATAAATGAATATTATTTCAAATACTATAATTACAAAAGAGGATTGTAAGAGAGAAAGAAAGCATAATGCTGTAAAATTACCAGAAAATATAGAACAATGTGATCTACCTATTTATGTTAATTATTATAAAGAATGCTATGATCAAAAAAACAAATGCTATAGAGAATATTTTAAAATAGAAAAACATCCTCACAATATACATGATAAATTGTATGTATCATCTAAATCAAATAAAATAAATATATTAGAAAAATTAGAAGAAATTAAAAAAATGTTATTAATTATTGAAGAAGAATACGAACATTATAAAAAAAATAATGAAACACAACTGGTTGTAAAAGACGTTATTCAAGAGGTTGTAAAACACGATATTCAAGAGGTTGTAAAAGACGATATTCAAGAGGTTGTAAAAGACGTTATTCAAGTTTCTAATATTTCACAAAACAAAAAAATTTCAATTGTCTTACCAAAATATATTGCTATCAGAAAACACGAAACAGAAGCCCATAAATATTATTTAATATACGATAAAAAATCAGGCACCAAAAGAAATACATTAAAAGCATTATGTTCAAATTCAACATTATTAAAAACAAATTTAGAACTATTTATAAAAAAAATAGAAGAAAAATTTGATACATAATACATTACAAAAAATATATAAATATATAAATATATAAATATTGTTCTTGTAATGTTTTTAAAATTAAAAACAAAAAATTATAAATTCAAAATATTACTCTTAAATGATGATATAATGTATTTAGTGAATAATTTAACAAATATAAAATGTCATGTTTGTAATAAAAAATATAAACTACAACACGATTTTTATAAGAAACAAAGCAAATTTTATTATTGCTCTAAAAATTGTTATCATTTTATTTAATCAACATGGATTTTTAGCTTCTATTAACCATTGAATACTTTTTTTATCTAAAATTCTTGTATTATTAAAATGTTGTTTTAATAATTCAAGAATATTTACACTATGTGGTCCGGGTGGGTCGCATTTATAGACTTCATCAACAATACCTATATACACTACTCCGTCTGGATTTAAGAGCTCTTTAATTTTAATCATTACATTATTATATTGTAAATAAGGCATATTCCATAAAAAGCACGTAATTATATCAAATTTATTAGAATTATCCATTGTTAATAAATCTTGCTTTAAAAGTGTGATTTTTTTATTACCCCACATCTCATGAAAACGTGAAGAATCTATATCAATACCCACAACACTTGATGCGCCAACTTTTACTAAATTTTCACAATTTGCTCCATTTCTTGTTCCAATATCTAAGCAACTTTTATTAATAAAATTACAGGAATTTTTCGATAATTGATTATAAACATCATAAGCATAATAGTCAAAAATCATTTTAATAATAAAAAAAATAATTTATAATTAATATTATCAATTTTTTTATAAAAAAAATTAGATTATAAACAAACTTAATTTATGCTTTAAAATTTACGATAAATTTCACTTATTACTTCTACTAATTCATTTGCTAGTTTGTCCTCATCAATATCAAAGAAGCAATGTATTTTATCAAGGATTAATGAGGCTTCATCATGCGGCCATAGTTCCCTATCTCCCGGTTCACGCAATATTGTATTATATACATAAGTTATTACAGGAATGTCTTGACAAGTTATGTTAACTTTCTTTATATGTTCAATATAATCTTGAACAAATGGCAAATCTATAGTAAATGTTTGAGGATCTAAAGTCATCCTATATTTCAAATATTCTTGTATCAAAATTTCATTAACATAAGCATCATAAATAGTTCGCGCACATATGTTTTTAAATTGATTTTCTATAAATGCTCCTGTAAGTAATTCAATGTTAAGATGGGGTTCATAATTGGTTTTTTCAATTAGCATTTGCTGCTTTAACATTTATTATTGATTAGTGATTAGTGATTAGTGATTAGTAATAAAAATAAATATGTAATCAATTTTTTTGTGTAAAGTATGTTTTTACTATACTTTTTAAGCACTAATATTAGATGTTGTATTTATAACTTTATAAGCTGTATATTTCTTTAAAGTATTATTAACAACTAACTCAGACTTGTTCTTTTTTATTCCCACAAAATATAGATCTTTTGTCTCATCGTTAAAGTATGTATCCCATGTTGAAAATAGAACATTTAATGGTAATACATCATTTAAATCTATTTCTGTAAGATTTTTATAATAATCTGACATATCTTCTATATTACCTAAAGTACCATAAGAATCAGAACGACTTGTTCTTCTTGTTCCATGTTCTGCACGACCAGTTGAAGCACACGTAAAAAAAAACAACCCTCCAGGCTTCAACATTTCATAGATTTTTTTAAATGACTCTTTATATTCTGGGTCATGTTCAAAGCATTCGGTAGATATAATTGTATCAATCGTATTTGCACCGAAGGGTAAATCTTTTGTTCTTGATACAATTGAAACATTTGGTGCTTGTATAACATCATTTCCATGATACTCACAATTTTCAAATAAAAACCGATTATTTCCATTAATATCTCCTGAACCTACATCTAAAACACATTTATTTATAAAATAACTAGAAAATATAGATTTAACAAATAAAGTAAACTTTGTAGCCTGACCGTGCATATATATCTATATACATTTATATGTCTTTATATAAAAAAAAATTGATTTAAAATTTTATTAAATTTATTATAAACATTATTAGTATATTATGGCGCTATTTACTCAAGAGGTTGTTGCTATTATTGATCGTTCAGGTTCTATGTGCGGTAAGGAGCAAGATACAATTGGTGGAGTAAATTCTTCATTTGAAATTATTAAGCAAGATTTAAAACCAAATGAGCAAGTAAACGTATCTATTAAATTATTTGATCACGAAGAAAAATTGTTAATTAGATCATTAAATATTACAGAAGTTAGACCAATTGAATTAAGACAATTTGTTCCACGAGGACAAACAGCATTATATGATGCTATTGGTTCCACGCTTACTTATTTCATGGAGAAAAAACTTCATGATCCAAATTGCTATGACAAATGTTTGATTTATGTTGCTACAGATGGTTGTGAAAATTGTAGTAAAAAATTTAATGCGAAGTCTCTTAAAAAACTTATTACTAGCGCACAAGAATCATATAATATTGAACTCATTTATTTAGGTGCTAATCAAGATGCTATTTTTGAGGCATCCAAAATTGGTATTTTACCAACTCACGCTATTGATTATAGCGAAACACAAGAACATTGTATGTCAGCATATAGGTCTGTTGGAAATGTTGTAAATAGGCAAAAAAGTAGTGCGAGAACAGCATTTACGCAAGCAGAACGCGCCGAATCTTATTCTGGTCCTAAAACACCTGAACCAATTGCTCGAAACAGCGAACCACCTCCTTTAAGACGTCAAAAAAGCATTTACCCTTAAAGTAATTAAATTATTTCATAAAAAATTAATCTATTAAAATAAAAATAAAAAAGCCATGTAATAATTTTTTTATATAATATTGTATAAAAATAAATATATAAATCTTTTATTTATACCAATAAACATGAAGACATATAACTATTTATTCCTCACTTACAATCATCTTTTTACATCGAGGCAGTTTAACTTTAGTGGTTTTTTCAATTAAAGCAATTTGCGCGTTATTAGGTAGCTCTTTATTGCTCTCCCACCTAGATAGCATTAGAAGAAAAAACCCTTATGAAAAGAAAAAATCCAAAAGAAGATAAAAAAAACTATTCGGATCAAAAGAAGATAAAAAAAACTATTCGGATAATTTTTTTAAAAAGTGCTTTTATTGTATTATAATATTATAAATTATATTATATATATATAATATAATTATATTATATTATATATGAAAAAAAAAAATTTAAACTATAAAAATTTAAAGTCATATTATTTTATATGTTTGTTTGTTTTAATTATTATTATATATTTAATGTTATATATTATATTTATATATCCATTATATAATTTATCAATAATTCATAGCAAAGATGAAATAGTAAAACTAACACAGCAACTATTTTTAGGTGTAAATGACAGTAAACATTTTAAAGATGTTCATAATTATGAAATCAATGATATAACATTTTTTTATTTATTCTATCTTTTTCAATCTAAAACTTATACTATTTGGTGTGTGTTTCATAGACACAATAAATTTAGTAAAAATGGGAAATTATTACTATATTATTATAACCATCATACAAAACACACTGAAGTTGATAAAGTTAATATTGATTTAAAACATTATAAAACTTATACAGAAAATGGTATTTTACATATTCAATATTTAAATAATTATAAACAAGAAATTGATTTTACTAAAAATACAATGAAAGTATACATTTCAACTAATAAAAATACTCTTGATATGACTTTATATATAGATGATTACAATACAACTATGCCTAGTTTACTAAATAGATATCGTTCAATTAATAAATTAATATCAGTTGACTTAATTGAAACACATTCACCCAATGAATGGGCAAGTGATAATCCATTAATTGGTAAAATAATAAATGGCAAATTCAACAATACTATTATTGAACCAAATAGTAATTTTTGGTTTGATAATTTTATTGGATTTGATAATTTTTTTTTATCTGAATATTATTGGTTTCTTATATTTAATGATAATTGGTTAATATATATACTGTATTACGGACCATATGAAAAAATAAATTCAGAAGAGCTACCTATCGCGTTATATATTAAAAATTGTAAAAATAATAAAATTTATCACTGCAGTCCAGGAGTTTCAGTTAGTGCTTTTAGTTATATTGATAAAGCAATTCGTCCACTTAATATAAATTATAAAAGCAATATTAATAAAAAAATTGGTGACAAAATATTTGATGAATATGAAATAAATTTTGTTTCAAATGAACTATCAATAAATATTAAATCAATTCCAACAAAATCTGTAAGAGTATTATTATATGATTATTATAATGATGATATAATGGAAAATCAAACTAATCTTGATGAATGGAATACAAGATATAAAAATGTATTAAATAATTTAAAATATGTAGAATATATAAATAAAGTAAATGTTGAAATTAATTATGAAAATAATAATGAAACTTTTGAAGCCAATCAAATAGTAGATGCATTATTTCCAAATAATGATTCATTGCCGTCAACCATTAAATGGGATTCATAAATAAGACTTACACTTTTTTAACTTTTTTTAACTTTTTTAACTTTTTTTAACTTTTTTTAAATAACTTATATATATTTATATATAAATATATATAAAATATGTGTTGGAATGAAACAGTATCATTAAACACATTTTTATTCAGTTTTTTTGCATTAAATTTTGCTTATTTTAATAGTATAATTAAGACATATAGCTATCTGTATTTCCTTTCATTTATTTCAATGCAGTTACTGGAATATTTTGCTTGGAAACATTTGAATAATAAGAAAATAAATAGATTTTTATCACAAGTAGGTTTATTTTTAATAACTGTGCAACCAATTTTGTTTATATTATCAGTTCATAATGTTGAATATATAAAAAAATTACAAATTATTTCAGTATATAGCATTTTTTGGTTGTGTACTCTTTTTTATTTTTCAATCGATTTTTCAATGGTCAAATCGCCAAATGGTCATTTGGCATGGAACTGGTTAAGTTTTCCACCACAAATAGTGTTGACATGGATATTATTTAAGTTTATTATATTATTATACGCAAAAGAATATGTAAATTTTACTCTAATGTTAATATTGTTTCTTGTTATTTATTATACTTATTATAAAACAAATACCTGGGGTTCTTTATGGTGTTGGATAGCAAATGTATTTTCTGCTACATTAATAATACAAACATTTTATCCAAATTTTTCAAGTTATTTATTATTTGAAAAAAATATTTTATAAAAAAAAAATGAATACATTGGGTGGGGTTCGAACCCACGAGGCCGAAGCCATGCGAACTTGAGTCGCACCCCTTAGACCACTCGGGCACCAATGCTTAAAAATGAATAGATTGTAGCAACCTATTAATCTTACGTGTAAAATAGTCTTTATATTATTTTTTTATCTATATTTTTATAAAAAATATAAATAAATAAAATAAAAAAAAAGTCTTAATACATTGGGTGGGGTTCGAACCCACGAGGCCGAAGCCATGCGAACTTGAGTCGCACCCCTTAGACCGCTCGGGCACCAATGCTTAAAAAAGTGAATAGATTGTAGCAACCTATTAATTTAACTTGTAAAATTGTCTTTATGTTATTTTTTTAACTATTAATGATTATTATTTTTATTTTATAAAAATAAAAATAAAAATAAAAATGATCGTACATTGGATGGGATTTGAACCCATGAGGCCGAAGCCATGCGAACCTAACTCGCACCCCTTAGACCGCTCGGGCACCAATGCTTAAAAAATGAATAGATTGTAGCAACCTATTAATCTTACATGTAAAAAAGTCTTTATATTATTTTTTTTATATTTATAGTAAAACAGTTCTTATAGTTTTATTAATATGATAAATCAAGGGAACATAAAATATGGAAGTTATATTTATAATATATAACTTAATTTGTTGTTGTTTTTTCATATACACATAAACATATTTAATATCAAATGTTCCAAATGTTGCCCAATAACACCATAATAAATTAGTTAAACACGCTAAAAACGAATGATAGAATGAAACGCTGGTAGGTATATAAATATTTATATATAAAAATGGTAAATTATGTAAGATCATATTTCCAATATGAAAAACAGGGAGTGGAAGTTTTTTTCTTATAGCCATTCTCTTAAAAGTTGTGTTATCTATAAAATATGCCCCATTAAATGTTATAAAAATTATATGATTCCAACAATAACATATACTATATAAATAATCATAATTTATATAATTGCTATGAGGTTTAACATAACATAAAATAAATAATGCTATGTTTATGTTTGTAAAAGGAATAATATTCTCTCTAATAATAAACTCCATTAGTAAAATAATAATTAATAATTATTAGTTATGAGTAATAAATATTTAAATTCTATTAATTAATAATTATTAGTTAAGAGTAATAAATATTTAAATTCTATTAATTATGAATTATTTGCTATGCGATATTTCTGTAAAATTCTTTATAATATATTTTATATTTTATATTTTATATTTTATATTTTATATTTTATATTTTATATTTTATATTATATATTTTATATTTTATATTATATAAAATGGCAACTAGACAAGCACCACCCGAAAGTGCTAATAACTTTGCTTTAGGAGCAAAGAAGCGAGGCAATGACGGTAATATATGGGTCATAATACAAACAAAAAATAGTAAGAGGTGGTCTAAACTGAATAATAATAAATTACAGAAAACAAAAAAGACAAACAATCAAGGAACTAATCAAAATAAAACAAATAAAACAAAGAAAACAAAGAAAACAAAGAAAAACATAATTCAAGATATATCATCAGAGAGATTAAGACAACTACTTAAAAAATATAATGTAACAACAAGTGGTTCAAAAGAAAAGATGGCACAAGGTTTATTTAGATTGAGCAGTTCAACAATCGAAAGTACTGATTTAGAATCAATTTATCATTTATTAGATAAGGGTCAAAAAATAAAAGCAACAAAACTCATACAAGATAGAATTAGAAAACCAATCACCAATTATAAGGGAATGTATGAACCACTAACAAAACCAATAAGTTCAATGACGCGCGAAGAGTTAATAAAGAATTTACAAAAATTTAGAACTAGTTGGGAAAAAATTACTACGCGAGACCAAGATTTATCAGATGAACGTTTAAATAGTGAACCAACTGAGAGACTACGTAATCAAATTAAATTTTATTATAGTGATGATGCAAAATTATTAGCCGAAGATTGGTTACGCAAATAAGTTTAATTTTTTAGTTTTCAACAAATTAAAATTGATAAGGTTAGAATTTATTTATTTAACAAATAAATATAAAAATATTATATACATTTTAATGGCACCACTTATTATATCATTTGATGGAAATATTGGATCAGGAAAATCAAGCATTATGCGTTATTTAGAAAAAAACTTCGCAAAATATTGTGCTTCAAAAGACAATAATTGTAAGATCTGCTTTTTACAAGAACCAGTTTCAAGTTGGGAATCAATTGGAGATGCTAACGGAAAAAGTATTATTACGCACTTTTATGAAAATAATGAGCGCTATAGTTTTGCGTTTCAAGTAATGGCATATACTAGTCGTTTGTCTTTGTTAAAGGAAGCACTAAAAGAAGATTATCATGTTATTATTAGTGAACGCTCCATTTATACAGACAAATATGTATTCGCAAAAAGTCTATATGATGCTAAAAAAATGAATCTTATTGAATATCAAATTTATTTAAAATTGTTTAATGAGTTTCAAACTATTTTTCAAGATTTAAAAATAGTTTATATTAGAACTAAACCAGAGATTTGTGATTTGCGTGTGCAACAGCGGGGTCGCCTGGGAGAAACTATACCTATTGAATATTTAAAAGATTGTCATCATTATCATGATGTGTGGTTAAATAACCCAGAAGCAATTGAACAAGGGTTAGTATTAGTCATTAACGGAAACGAAGAAACAAATACAAGCCAATTTATAGACAATAATTTTTACGATGAAGTAACAAAAAAAGTGTATGATTTTGTATTTACATTATAATCTTATATTTAGTATTTAGTATTTAGTATTTAGTATTTAGTATTTAGTATTTAGTATTTAGTATTTAGTATTTAGTATTTAGTATTTAGTATTTAGAATTTTGATACTTTTTTATTATATTTTACTATTTTATAAATGCCCTCGTCACGATCGTTAAGTAATAGAAGTTTAAAAAATAAAAAGGCTACTAAAATTCAGGCAATTTTTAGAGGACGCAAAACGCGACGAAAATTACAAGTCTTACAAAAAGCCAAAATAGAAGATGAAGCTGAGCGTCTCTTTGGCAAAGCTAATAAATCAAAAGCAAAACAAGCTATTATAGACATTGGACTTGATGTAGATCAAGAACGTATTGAATATATGATCTGTGAATTGTTTATTGACCTAAAGAAAGACGATCCCAAGAAATATGCATGGTGGATAGAAAAAGCAAAAGAAAACTTATTAAAACCAAATAAAACTAATGCTTATAAAAAAGAAAATGAAACACCAAAGCAAAAAGTAAATTATAAACGATGCCCTAATGGCACACGAAGAAATAAAATAACTGGACTATGCGAAAAAATCAACTAAGCATAAAATAAATTAGTTTATAATTAATATATTTTAATATATTAAAATGTCATCGCGTAAAAAAGCTTCTGTTTTACTAAATAAAAGTAAAAGTAAAAGTAAAAGTAAAAAAATACCACGCTATATATTATATAATGGAATTGGTGCTAAAAAATCTGGAAAACATACTGAGCAAGAATTTTTAAATATTATGAATAAAACCAGACTGGACGAATTTTGTCCATCATGGTTGGGTAAAAAAAATTATAAACCATGTTCTACTTATGAAAGTATGGATAGTAAAATGGAGAAGTATGCTGTAAAATATAACACTCATAACTACAATAATAGGTC
>Ga0209107_10001043_pt1 | contig 15584 bp, 24 predicted proteins | sample LakErihyJuly2011_2_FD_187460 | JGI IMG/M metagenome (GOLD analysis project Ga0209107, IMG submission 187460) | Freshwater microbial communities from dead zone in Lake Erie, Canada - CCB hypolimnion July 2011 (SPAdes) (version 2) | ecosystem: Environmental > Aquatic > Freshwater > Lentic >... | reverse complement strand
ATCCACCACCTTTAAATATTAATCCAGGTGCGCTATATAGCCTGCTCATTTGTAAATTACATTTAGGGCAAGACATTGGCCCAACCTCATCATCATAAGATTTATGTACTGATCCATAAGTGCCGCATTCATTACAGCTGTATTCATATGTGGGCATTACTTTGCTCCAATCAAAGCACAGGTGTGGCAGTCAGTACCTAGGAATTGCCAACTACCACACTGCGTGCATCTTGCTACACTACTGTCAGGTAAACCTATTGCTTCTGCAATATTCTTGACCCCAACAGCGCCACAATCCATGCACTGATACGCCTTGAATCCTTCTGGCATATCCAACTGATCGAGCCATAGGAACTCGGTCTTACGTTTACATCCATTACATTTGAATTGTGGGTGCATCATGGTAATATCCTTATTGCCTACAGTGGCACTGAGTACAAACTAAGAAATTACCAGAATGTATCAGCCTGTCATCATTACAAGCTACACAAACATCACTAGATGGTAAAAACTTTACCTGGTCGTTCTCTATGCGCTCCAGGTAAGGCCCGCCTCTGAGAATCTCTACATATCCCATTTACTCACCCCCATCCCAATACCAAGATCCCGCAGCTGTGAGTTTGTGCCAGCGGGCATCACATTGTTGATCTTTCGGTGCGCTGCAAACATAACCAAAGAATGGCCGACCTGTTTTTGCCGTGCCTTCTTTAAGAATCATTGGCCCGTGTTTGCATTCTTGTTGTTTAGGTGGCAGTGGTATTGCTTCTACGGCATCGCTTACTGACCACACTGTTGGTTCTTTTTTATTTTCTGCGAATGATTGACGTAACACATCCTCTACAGCTCTAGCCCTTGTGCCTGGTGGCGAATAACTTGCAACCTTTGTCATTTCTTCTCGGCTAGCCCTTTTGCCCTTAGCTGCATAACCTGCGTTTGCAAGCGCTCTGCCGATTGCTGAAGTCTCTGCATTCTCCAGTGCAGAAGTTGAATTGACACCCCGATCAGACACGCTCTCACTAGCAAGCCCAGTCGCCCACGGCTGTGCATCGGCTTCCGTCTTAAATAATTGAGCACTAATAATGTATCTAGTGTCTGTGGCCTGCTCAATCTTTGTTGATAATCTTCCATCTGGATACTCCTTCCAAAACTTTTCTAGTCGGCTTTCGACTGTTTCGTAATCTGCTAAATTAAATGCCATCATCTAATCCAAACTCTTTGTCATAATGGTCGTGCAATTCTTTATAGATGATTGCGTAACCAATGATGTCTTTAACACTATCTTGGTGATTTGCAGTTTCGGCAAGTCTGCTGACTTTAACGAGCAATTGCATGATGCTGACCTGCATTGGCGATATGTAATCTCCATAGTAAGCAGACCACAATTCTGAGATTCGCTCGTGATTACTTTGACTGCTTCCGTAAACCGATCCTCTAGCTGTGAGGATTGTTGCGATTTCATCCAAAAACTCAGTTCTGCTTGTCATAGTCAAACACCTCATCGGTTTTAACTTTGTTCTCGATCATACGGCGATGCATATTCCAACCATCACGGCGACCTAAGTAATAATAACGTGCTTCTGCATTTTCTTTATTAACGTGTATATACCAGCTGATGCCTAATAAACCAAGCATCCCATAACACACTGCATAAAATATATCTACTGTAACCATATAGCCCTAACTGTCCGCAAACTTTGCGGTACAGGCATAGTGTTGCACCCGTGTACGACTCTGTGGATTATTTAGGGCGTAGTTTGTATAACGATTAGGTAACGATGTTACCCGTAATACCTGCCCAATGCTGTAAATGAGCCATCCTTAGGATCAATCGGCACCAACGTGGGTGTTACTGTCTTTCCTACCACCTCTAACAGTACCACGCCATTCTGCCAATTTGCGCTAGAATGCTTCAAATAAGAGGCTTTTTTTCTATCCATAAGATTACCTACCTCTATGCCATGTAAAGCCCTGTATCGGCTTCCTACGGCTTCTGAGACACTACTCATGCCAAGCCTGTGGGTGTGCCCAATAATTGTTGAAACGCCCCATTTTTTACTAAGGTTGATCGCCGTAATGCCCGCATGCTGGCTGATATTGCCTTCATCGCCATGGGCCATGAACCAATTAGTACCAGGTATTTGATATGGCTCTTTACTGTAGGTCATGCCCATTTCAGCAAACCCCATAAACTTAGGGTATTGCAGCTCTGGCAAACTGATTAAGCCAGGTACTTTTAATAAAGTGTTATATAAGCGATCAGTATGATTACTGCGCTGAATAATACATTGGCTGCTGTACTCGCTGAGATCCCAAAGTATTTCTTTAGTAAGCTCACGATCAGCGTGAATAGTTTGTTCGTAAGCCAAAGGTGTGTTTTCACTCCATCGACTAATGGTCTGAAAATCAATCTCATCCCCGACCACCAATACACTATCAAACTTCTCCCTACGTGCTAATTTGATTACATTCTTCACAGCTGCAACGTGATGGAAAGGCACCTGTAAATCTGATACGACTAAGTATCTCTGCGGCTTAATCTTCATCCTCTTCAAAATCATCAAGTGGATTCTTAATAGGATCTTTTATATCTACAATCCAATCTGGATAACTCGACCTATCCATCGCAAACGCTAGGGCTGTGCCTTCATCCATGCCTGACTTACGACAGGCCATATAAACCTCATTAGCTGCTATAGCCCAGAAATCTAACTTTGTAAGTACAGGTTCTTTAGTAGTCCTGCGCCTACGTGCTATCTTCTTCTTAGGTTTACGCTTGGTAGCCATATTAAAATTATGACTTACTAATTAAAACAAAGAGATCATCGACACGCTGTTCTAATCGTGAACTTCTTTGGTCGATTCGATCAACGGCGTCTTTGATACTGCTGCCAGAATTCGGGCGCAACTCATTCAGCCAGCCTTTAACTAGAAAACGTAATCCGACTAGCCCGCCTGTTAGCACGGCGCAAACGCCAGCGCCAAAGCCAGCCCACTCTGTAGGTGTCATGCTTCATCGGCACCGATGCCATAAGCACTGTCGGATTTATCTAAAGCCCTAGCTGCTGGACCTGCTAGCGCTGCAACAATTACAGACACGGCAGGATCCAATCCCAATTCATTACTTGCTAAGAATGTTAGTAGCGATACAAGCACACCTCTAAAGTATGATTTAAGTATTGCTTTTTGCTTCTTACTTATTTTCATGTTATCTCCTAGCTTTCGTAGTATGGAACCTTGACAGTTGTGCCAGCAACTTGCATGGTTATATAACCACTAACTAAAACAGGGGCGGTGATCGCTCCAGCCGTTGCCGTTGATGAAGTGTTACCAGATGCAAAGTTAATTGTGCCAGATGGCGTAATGGCTGTAAGGACTGTGCTTGACGAGTTTTGCCATTCTTGAAGATTAGATGTCTGCGAGGATAAAGCTTTGATAACTGCGGTAACTACGGAAGTTGAATAAGCGTTCACTCTTAACGAAGCTCCATCAACAAATCCTGAACCACCAAAACGACCATAAACTGTGAACACACCATTGTTTGTTAAATCACCATTATTGGCAATACTGGCTTTGACTGAACCAGTGCTGTCCTGCCATTGTTGTAAGTTAGCGCTTTGGGATGCTGTTGCTTTGACAATTAACCCAACAGTTGCTGCGCTGGCAGTTATCATCTGTTGCACCCCACCACTAAAAGTGTTTGCGGTTGTAAGCAACGGAATCGTTGTCCATTGTGTGTTGTAATCAGTGCTGTTAATTTTAGTTAATGCCTGACCAACAGTTCCACCAACTGCTACTCCTGCACCCGTTGCACCGGTCGCACCGGTCGCACCGGTCGCACCCGTAGGACCTGTCGCACCAGTAGCCCCTGTAGCGCCATTAGTTCCATTAGTTCCATTAGTTCCATTAGTGCCATTCGTGCCGTTTGTACCTGCTGGACCCTGCGTGCCTACTTCTGACACAGTAACTGTATTATTTACAGGCGTAACTGTTACGGAATTTACTACCTCAGTAATTGTTAAAGTATCATCACTCATCTAGTAACCTCAGCTGATACAACTGCAGATCCTTCAATCAAGCGAGTAACAACGCCGGCACCTGAAGTTATCTCTAGGTCGTAAACATAAAGATCGGGTACTAAATCTCGTGATTGCGTAGCTGTAATGGTTATGTTTAACAATCCTGTTGCACCTGTTATTACAATACCAGATGAAGAAGTCAAAGATAAACTAGCAGTTGCTGATCCTACTGTTTTTCTTAATTGCATAGCAGCTGTATAACCGGTCAAGTTTATTGCTGTACCAGCGCTGTCCTTGTAACTTAAAGCCAAGGTATATGTTGCACCTTGATCTATAAGTATGTTATATGTATTAGCCAATTTTTCCCCCTATTAGTGGTATGTCAAACGCTGTGCCATTTAGATCGCCTAGTGTTGTAAAGCTGATATGGATATGACGCTTGTGCGGATTGATACCTTTGTACTTACGCCATTTCCAATTTAATATCTTTGAGCATATTCTCCCGTTATAGATGACGTATGATAGGCGTTTATCTTGTTTGGCTGCGATTCTGATCTGGTCAGCCAGATAAGGTGCGAGGCTGTCGGATGACTGTAACCGAGCATTAAGATCAAGACCTCTGACCCACCCAAATTGGTCTGGATTATGATCCGATTTTCTGGCGGCATGCCTACTATCGCCCAGCCATCCTTCTGGACTTTTAACATCCCTATCCGGAAACCACGTATCAACTTGATCTCTTAACTGCACACCAGCTGCACATAACTTCGGTTGCATTACAAACCTAGAGCTTGTAAATCCTCAACAGTTAAACCAAGTGCTTCAAGTTTTGCCTGTGCTGTTGTTTTTGCTGTTGCTCTGTCAACATCTTGTGCAGTTTTCCAAGCATCATATTTTGAAAATCCTGCTTCAAATTGTTTTTTAGTTATTGGCTCACATTCTAAAAATTTAATACTCTCATAATCATCTGCAGTAATTACCCAACCGCCATTAGGTAAAAGCATTGATAAAACTTCTTTACCTGTTGCCATATTATGCTCCAATTTCCATTAAAGTAAGAATACTTGTATTGCTGTTGTGTTGAACTTCTACTTGAGCAGAAGCATTTGTATTTGCAAATTGTGTTTTGTATGTCAATGCGGAAGTTGTGCTTGGACTGTCCACAAAATTAAAACTGACTATTCCAAAAAGCGCCAAATTTGTTGCTGTATATAAGGTATATGTTTGAGTTAAAATAACTGTTGCACCACGCATTATTCTTAAATTTACTCCATTGCTTGCGTTTCCAACATCTTTTAAACTTGGTTGATTTACCATAACTAAAATCCTACTTGAAGCTGCGCTTGGAGTAATTGAAGCCGATAATCCTGTATCAGCATAACTTGTTGATGAACTGGTAGTTGATGTTGCATAAGTGGCTTGAACAACCTGTAAAATTTTGCCACCACCAGCAGCTGCACCTGCAGATTTGAAGAATAAAGCAGCAGAAGCAGAAGTAAAATATAATGTACCGCCTTCATATTGTGCTAAAGCTAAAGAAGCTGATGTATTTACTGTAGCTGTGCCTGCGGTGATAGTAGAAACTCCAGCACCTATGTTTGAAATATAAACTGTATCGCCTGCAGAAAATAAAGATGTATTTACTGTAACTGTTGTTGCGCTTGCGCTATTCATTATTACAGTTGTACCTGCATCAGCAGCAACTAATGTATAACTAGCTGTCTTAGCCGTAGCAGATCCACCACCCATAGCAGTTTGTTGCAGACTTGTCATCTGTGCAGCTGTAAGTACCTGCCCAGTGGTAAACGTTTGTTTTGCCATTTTACTCCTTAGTAACTGAGCACATTATAGTCTAAAGTGCCATAGATGTTGTTATCTAGAATCAGGGCATCAATTACGGGTTCTAAAGTCGTAAAGAAGACCCTAAAGCTGTTTGGTGTGATTGTTGTAGCCACGCCAAATATCTGCAAAGTTCGGTCCAAAGTAGATCCGCCTGGCTGAGTAGTCACAATTCTAATTGGATCAAAGAAATCTAGGTCTAAAGCTGCGATAATTCCTGAATTGTAATTAGGCGTGTATAGATCCAGTTCAATGCCATCGCACCTAACCTGTGTCTCGGCACGGCTAGCGACATAAGCCTGGGCATAATCTAAGGCTACGGCATCGGTTTGCATAAGCAGGTTTTGCAGGTTGTATGAGTGAATAAAGTATTTATCAATCGATGCTTGATTGATAGCAGTCTGTGGTGATCCACCTGCACGGCTAACTTGGGCTGAATTGAATATCAGCGTATCGTCTAATTTCCATACAGCATTGGCGTATGAGATACCTGTGCCATCATCATTAAAAGTTGTGACAGTGCCGCCAATCGATCCAGCGGTAACTGATCGGTCTTGAAATACAAACGAGCCATCGGTATCTACATATAAAGCGCCATATTCGCTTTCGGTGACTGTTTGCATGGCATCTAGGGATGTGCGTGCAGTGCCTGGATCTGCCTGTAAAGTAGTCAAGCCTGCATCAACATCACGCATGGTTGCTGGCCAGTCAATTTCATCTAATATCTGGTTGATTCTTGTGCCTGATAAATCGCCAGCGGTAGCACCTGTAATTGTAGATACCTGAGCATTCTGGGCAAGCCTAAAAGCATCTACAGCTTGTATAGTTGTATAAGCAACCTCGGTAGCATCTTTAGGTTGGGTGTTTACATAGCTTGTAATAAAACCTGAAAATAGTGAATAGGTTGTGCCACTATATGTAGCAGATATTTGTACTTTCTTCATAGGCGTTAGGTATGTGTAATAAGGACTGGCAGGGTTTGTAGGGTTGAAATTTCCGTTTTGATCGACTATACGCAAAGTCAGTGTGCCAGTCTGGAATTGATCTACTAAAGCGTTACGACCTCTAGCAGTTTGAATGCTGTTAATTTGATCTGAAACATCAACAATAACGGCTGTTGAATCTGCCAAAATGTTTGTGTCTAATACGCCTGTATCTAAAATCATGGCCTGGGCAAAACTAGGGCCAGTAGAAAAGTTAATTATTGCATTGATTGTTGGTACAGCCATTAGTTAGTCAGCGCTCCTGCTGGTAATAATTTATTGCCTGACTTTAATAACTGCAATACGTTCTTCTGGATAACAGCTTCTAATTGTTGATCGGTAACTATGGTTCCTGCGTTTACAACTACTGTGGCTGTAGTTTGTTGATTAGTTGCAGCGGCAACGGCCTGTTGATTAGTTGCACCTTGTGGCAATCTAGCAAACTCATCTGGTGCTATTTGATTACGGCCTCTAGCAGTCATCTCACCTAAAGCGTTGAACAAAGCAGGGCCAAAATTTGTAAGCGCACTAGCGGCCATACCCGCAGCTGTGGCTAGGGCATCAATAGATGCTTTAGCGCCTAGTTCAGCATTTAATTTTTTAGCCAACGCCTCGTTATTATCTAGGATTGCTAGTTGCGCTCTTAAACGTAATTTAGTCTCTTCATCGGTTGCCTGATTGAGCGCCAACGTTAATCCTATGCGCTCTAGATCAAACTTATCTTTCAGTTTATCTACTTCAGACTTAGCCTTTAATTTTGCCAACTCATCTGCTCTAGCCTTGTTGCTTTCTTTAATAATTTTATTTTCTAAGCGTAATTGCTGTCCATAAACACGGCTAGATGATCTAGCTTCTAAATTTGGTTTAGTACCTGCTTTGCTTTTTGCATCTTCTTCTGCCAGTTTGCCTAACAAACCAAATATGTTGGTGCCAAATAAAACATCGGTTACTCTCTTTGATCCAGGTATTTTTTGTAACTCAGCAATTAAAACTCCTACACCAGTAATAGCATCGCCAGTGGCTTTGCCAAAATTCTCCATATTAGCTGTAGTGTCTTCAATGCTGGTGTCTTTGCCCAGTGCGTCTAATGCGCCTAATATTCCTTTACCTATTTCTTCTTTAACATTTTCGGATGCTACTTTTAGCAGATCCATTTTGCCAGCATAAGTAGTTAATCTAGCTGCTGCTTGGCCTGCAAACTTCTGTTGCAATTCGGCCATAATCTTTTCCATATTGCCAGTTGCTAATGTCGCCTTACTTAATCCAGTTCCTAGTCTGCCTAATGCTGTAGTTTGACCAGAGTACGCTTTCGCTAAACTAGCGCTGATTTGTTCAACTGATCCATAGCCAGCTGCGCTCAAATCCAATGCCAGTGCTAAAGCGTCTTGGCTTTGAGTAATAGACTTCGTAACTGTTAATAGTCTTTGGAATGATGGGCGTAATTCATCATCAAGCACGCCTGTAGTCTTCTGTAATTTCCCAATGTAGTCTTCGACTGCTGGTGAACTAAAAGCATATCCAGTATTTTTTAGCTGTAATTCTAAAGATTTAGCAGCCTTCTCATCAGCCATAAAAGCACTAATGGCTTTTTTACTGTAGTTGAGTATTGCTGCAGCGCCAAAGACTCCCGCAAATGTTTTACCTAATTTGTTTACTTGTTTATCAAAGGCACCAATTTCTTTTTGGCCTTTTTTAAGTCCTTTATTATCAAAGGTGCTGACTGCGCTGACAATTAAATTAGCCACTATGCTGCCTTACCTAATCGTGTTTTAATGTTAAAGTCTGTGGCTACTGTGTTAATAGCCTTAACCACGGCTGGGATAACCTTGGCGGATTCTTCAAACCAGGCCCTATAAATTAAACGACCTTTTTGTTTGTTCTCGCCTTTCATCTGGCTAATAGATTCGGCAGATTCTATAAACTGTATGCCAGCATTAGGATTAAGGCTTTCTGAATTAGATGCTCCACGGCGATTCTTGCGACCAGCAGTTTCAAAGATTGCGCCTGGTGCTGATATGTTTGCCACGTAGAATGCAGCTCTATAACCTGATCGATTGCGACTGTTTGTGCCAGCGTTATACTTAATAAGACTTTTAGCTAGAGAATAATCATAAGCTGGGAATGCCCTATATTTGATTGTGTCAGCTGATGCAGTGCCTTTACCCCAGCCGCTTAAAACTTCGTTTTGTTGCGGTAAATAACCACGTGCTTTATCTCGGACGATAAGCATCGCAGTCTTAATATCTTTAGACATTTGTTTATTGAGTTCAGGCTCGACCTCTCGCATAGCCTTCTGGAGTTGCTTAACGCCGTTTACCACGACTGGCATTTTTGATCTCCTTAGCTCTATCTGTCAATACCTGGATTATCGCTAGATACATTTCGGTATCCATATCAATAAACTCTCTAGGCGGTATTCCAGTCTCTACTGCTAATTGCGCAATAGTGTAAACAATAGAATTCCGCTCAGTTATTTTTTTTCTTCGTCTAATACCTCGACAGTTTCAAGAGTGTCAATAAACTCTGATCCCCATAAAGGTATTTGAGCGCCAGCCCTGCGTAAACATTCATACGCAAGGTAGAAAATTTCCGTCTGACGCTCGTGCTCTCTTAATATTTTGCTAATACCTGAGCCATATTTGGTTTCAAAGTTGTACTCAATTCCTGGCGTTATTTTGTGCTCTGAAATTTCGCCATTAGCCCTTGTAATCTTTAACTTTGCCATTGTTACTCCTTAGTTAAAATGCCACCGATGATGACACTGTTACTGCGGAGTTTACTGTAAAGGACAGACTTGATGTTGCAACCTCAGCCACGCCACCTTGACCGATTGGGGTCAGGTTATTTACCAAGATTGAGAATTGGTAAGTTGGGTTTGTAGCTGATACGGCAGTGCCTTTTACAGTAATTGCAGATACTGACAGAGTTTGCCCAAAGGCTGCGTTTAATGTTGTCATTACTTGGCTAGCTGCCCAGTCATTGATAAAGTCAACAGAGAATGTTGCTGATTGTAGACCCGCAACAAACTTATGTGCGGTATCGCCCATAGCGGTTACTTCTAGTTCATCTACGATCTGGTTGATTACGGCATTAGTTACGTATGAGCTAATGTCGATTGAAGGTACAGTAGGTGCAGCAGCGGTAGCCAACTTAACACCAACGTTATTATTTAAATAGATTGCCATTGTTATTCCTCATCTTTCTTTGTTTGTGCAGTTGGTTTTGGTGCGTCTTGAATTTGGCCTGTCTTTTTTAAGAAGGCTAAGTCTTCTTCGTGTGTACTCATTTTAACTCCAGCTCGTTAGGATTGATACAGTTATTTCTGATGTTAATAAATCTCCACTAGCTGCATTAGTTATAGCTGGAGCGGAGACACTTGATATGTTGTAAACCAGGGTTGATGCCGCTAGTTTAGTTACGACTGCCACAATAAAGTTTTCCATACCTAGCAAGTTGCCTTGATTGTCAAATGCAGGTGTAGTTATTAAAATTTTAAAATTAGCCAGAGGTGCGATGCTTGTCTGGCTGTTATTGCTAGGCACAATATAGGGATCGCTAGGCGTTACGACCACGCTGTTAGCAAGTAGAGTTGCAGGTGGAAAACTAAAGGTAGACCAAACTCCAGGGTTTCCTAAAGCGGTTGCTAGCGTGCCACGTAGGGTGCTTATTGCAGCCATTAGCCGACCAGTGAATTAGGACTTGAATACGGCTGGATGAGACCACGCACTCTGTTGATCAGCTGATAACCCATCCGATATGGGCTTGCAGAGATCCCATCCATACCTACCCCACCAGTCTGGCTAACTTGACGTGCTTGCCAGATGTCTACAGCTACGATCATCGCAGCCTCTCTGATGGCAGGGGTCGCAGTGTAAGCCTGTGATTTATGCTCTGGGCCAAGGGCTCGGCCGTATGGTTTAACAAAATGAAAGTTGTCATCCGCAGCTGTCTTTGCGTATTGAATAAAGCTGTAGCCGTTAGGGTATGAACTTAATGCGTATGTACTCCAAAACATTGTGCCGATTGAAACGGGCACTGTAGTACCCGGGAATGATCCTGTTAATGTGTATGTGCCATTATATGTTGCACCGCAATTAGAGACTGTTATTGATTGACCTGTAGTAAATATGCCAGGGTTTGATAAAACTAAAGTTGCTACGTTATTGCTAATAGATGAGGCCACTACTGGGGCATCGTTATGCCATAAATAACTAGAGATTAAATCTTCTGCCGATTGGCAGCATTCTTCTACAGTTGCATCACTATACAAAGTACCTATACCAAGGTTAGTACGTAACTCGGCTTGGGTAACCATTACAGCGGCCATAGATTCCTTTCTAGAAAAACTCCCCTGGGGCTAGGGCTACTAAACCCCAGAGGATTACTAAATTGACTAACTTATTACGTTAGGTTAAAGCGGCGAACGCCACCAGCGACCAATACACCAACGGCCATGTAACCATATAGTGCTGTCTCAATCTCGCCAGTTGCTGGCTGATTTACAGATAGTCGAAGGATTGGTGATTCGTAAATTGATACTGATGAAGGTACAACGATAAATGCTGACTCATCGATAGTAGTTGATACTGCGTTTGGATCTACGTATAGATCTAAACCAAGTACATTACCACGTAATGAAGTTGGTGCAGATACTCCTGCATTGTTCATTGGATTAGCAGCGTTGTAAATTGGGCGACCAGTTGTATCGGTTGCGCCTAATAGCAGTGACCACTGTGATGTACCAGCGATGTACTTAGTTGCTAACTCACCTGTTGCAAGGTATGCAGCTGGTGCTTGTGTTGATACGTAGGAAATAATTCCTGCTGAATCTGCTGCTACTGCTGTAGCTTGTGTTCCGCCTGCTGTCAATGCTGCAATTACTGCTGCATCTGTTGCTTTGTTATAGGCACGTGTCATGTTGTCAATCATCGCTGCAAAGAATTCTGGTGAAGATCTTTCTAGAATTTCTAAACTGTATCTTTGAAGGCCAGCGTATTTTTTAACAGTCAAATTGACGTATGAGCTGACAATACCTGTCTCTGAAGGTGCTGCTGCTTCTGCTGTTTCTGCAACTGTACCTGAAGTAGTGATCTTAGGTACTGAGATTGTCATACCTGCAGCTGGTAGCGCACGTGAACCGATTGCGTCTACTGCTGGGCGTGATCCAATAAGTGTATCTACTACTGTAGGTACAAACTGTGTTGGATTAAATGCTGGGTTGGTAGTGAATGAATCATCTGCAGCAGTTAAGAATTTTGCTACATCTGCTTCTGCTTTCATTACCCATGTTGCTGATTCGTGATTACCTAATTTTGCTTTGATGCTGTGTTCTAGCATGTGTGCTTGTGTTCTAATTGGTGAGCGAGGCTCTGTGTAGAAGGATGCACTAATTGTTGGGCGTGCGGCCTCTACTGGAGCAACCTCTACCACTGGTACTGCTGTTGGCTCGGTGGTGTTGTCCACTTGTGCCTCACTTTCCGTAGTTGGTTGATTTGTTGCATCCGCTTCGCCTTCGCTAGCGGCAACTTTAGTTACTTGTGCTTCTGTGAATGCTGGTGATTCAACCAGGCTTACTTCTTTGAGTGTTGCCTTAGTTACATAAATATAATCTTTTTTCTGAGATGATTTAATCACATCTACACCTACAGATAGGCCATCAATAAGCTGCTCACTTGCCAGCATTAAAGCATCTGATCCTTGCATGCTTGCGCTAATTTTAAAACTAGCGTAAATGCCATCTTCTTGCTCATTAAACTTTTGCATACGGCCAATAGGCTTATCGTTGCGGTGTTGCATAAGCATCTTAATTCTGCCTGGATCTCCTACGTCTATTGATCCTTTAGCAAATACAACTTTACCGACACTGGTATTACCAGGCACTTCGAATGGCACAATTTTGCCAGCGATGACTCTACGCTCGCCATCTGCGCTCTCTATTTGACTACTGAACGTAAGTAACATCGCCGCTCTCATTTCCGTTAGGTGTTAGGTCTTCCATTTCTTTTGCATCTTCTATATCAATAAGTCCAAGTGCAAGCATCTTCTCAATAGTCTCTAATCTTGCCTTGTCATCTGATCGTAAGAATGTCTCACTAATATTAAAGCGCACAGTATGGCCATTAGCAGTTATATCGTTCATACTTAGACGATCCTCAATAGCACAAATATAAGGTTGTAGAGAATAAGCAACAAATTCTTTACGGCCATCAATAATGTTTTGGTAAGTCATGCTGTTATTCATATCTGCAGAGATGTAATAAGCAGGTACATTCATGGCCCGTGCAATTTGTGTTGCAAGATATTGTGATGCTTCGTTATACATCATATCTTTAGGGCTAAATCCAACAGTCTCATAAGATAGTGTGCTAGTTAGGTATGCAGTAGATCTTGATTGACGTGCTTGCTTCCAAGCTGCTAATAATCCTTGTACTTGTGCTTCTGGCATATCTGCGCCAGTGTTTTTTAGGAATCCTGTTGCCATAGGTGTTTGTGATGCTACAGCTGCAGCCTTTTCAATATCTAATGCGCTTTGTATTGTGCGACCTGCGGTTTGTAATACGCCTTGTGTTAATCCTTGAAATGTAACTAATGAACCAATACCAGTCATTGGTAATTTTTCGTTATCTAATGTGTAATACAAAACTTCTGTGCCTTGTGGGTTTAACTGTGCAACAACACGAGTATTAGCAACCCATTCAAATCTTGATGGTCTTAAATCATCTGCATAAACTTCTGTAACACGCCAGTATGCAACACCATAGAATATAAGGCTATCGACAGTCCACGAGATAGTGACGGATCGTGGCTGTCGAATATCTGGCTGTTCGCACCAGAGTGGCTTTGCTAATTCTTCGCCTGTAGATTTTTTGTACAGCTCTAGAGGTAAATAACCGATAACCCCTTTTATTAAATTGGCGCATCTGTTAACCGCTGGCACCTGGGTCGCAAGTGTGCGATCCATAGGACCTGCACCAAATGTGTTATAACCAAATCCAATGATGCTATCGCCCATCACGGCTGGGGCATATTGCGCCTGTACGGACTGCTTATTATTAGTTAGACCCAATGCTGACAATATACCCATATGTATACTTTATACCATAAATCGGACTAATGGTGCAAATTACACAAAGATTTGTGCGGTTTGTTGCGGTCTATTTAATTGACTAACAACCATAGCCAGTGATATAGCAGCTGTAACATCCCCAGCGGATTTACGCCTAATAATACGCCAGCCTGCATCGCTAGTCTTAGCCGCACAATTATTTAAATGCTGTACTAGATCCGCCTGACCACTATGCACCATTCTGCCATTAGCCATAGCATCGGATAGATCAGAGCATGCCTGGTAAAACGCCTGGCCTGATACATCTTGCATGCGCCATCCGCTTTGCTCTAATCGTGTAGCTATTGATTGCGTTGCGTACTTGTCATAACAGATTATGTGCGGGTGATACTTCTTGGCCCATTCATTTATATCACTTGACATTTTAATTTCATCTATTGCTATATCGCTATGCCAGAGTTGTGCAAGTCCGACTGCTATTTTGCCATCTTTCATCTGGCCCATTATTAAAGCACCTGATCTTCTAGTAGGTGCAATATCAAAGGCCATTATAGTCATTGGTCCGACAGGAATCTCTAATGTACTATCGCTACATGCTTCAATAGATCCATACACCCAAGGACTGACTGCGCTATCTATCCACTGACATAACATCTCGGTACGTGTCGCTTCCACGCTGTTTGTATTTACAGCTTCTTCCAAGGTTTCCTCAGTTACAAAATATCCTAATGCTGGATTAGCCATAGCCCAGGCTTTGCGATCATGTATTTTACAGTGCTGTGGCGCTGACCATTCGTAATAACCTAAAGTCACAGGCGGATAGGATAAAGAGCGTTCCCTTAAATCATTTAACACTGTGCTAAATCCATCACCAGCATTACTTGTCATTAAAGTCATTGAGTTAGGTCTTGCACGTGTTACTGGTAATGCAGCTGTAAAGGCTTCTTCTGACCACTCACGTAATTCATCTAAATACAAGAAGTCTGCAGTCTTACCACGGGGTGCATCTCTAGTAGCAGCGGCTATCTCATACCTAGCGCCATTAAGCAGGGTTATAGATTCTTGCCCATTGGCCAGGCGTATCTGTCTTACTTGGTCTTTTAAGAATTGATTGTCTTCTATTGTGTAAGCAACATTTCTAAAGGTATCTAATGCCATATTGCGGTTAGATGACATGCCCAAGACATTCTTGCTGCCCCACAGAAATAAATGAGACAGGATAAGCATTCTGGCCAAGTGCGTTTTTCCAGATTGTCGGCTTACAAGAATTAACCCAGAGCGTTTGACCCACATGTGCTTGTCATCAACAGTCAATAGATCATCTAATACCCAGCGTTGCCAGGGAATCAATGGCATGCCTATTTTTACAGCTAGATCGGCTACTTCTTGTGATTTAGATAAACCTTTTAGTAAAGGCGTGTGGATTCTAGGCTCAGTGCTGCCAATTAGCCCGACCCCTCGTGGCGTCTGTTTTACTTCCGCATCATTCTGCATCGAAGTTAAGCGTATCAGGTTTATTAAATGGTGAATCTGGCACTGTTCGGACTGTCTCAGGGAGAGAACGTTCAGAAAAGACAGGGGGGGTCGCCTTGTGGCTAAAAAAACGACCACCTTTAGCGCTGTTACATGATTTACACATAGACTGTAAGTTATCTGGGCTCCACATATCGCCACCTTTCA
>Ga0209107_10001042_pt1 | contig 15585 bp, 9 predicted proteins | sample LakErihyJuly2011_2_FD_187460 | JGI IMG/M metagenome (GOLD analysis project Ga0209107, IMG submission 187460) | Freshwater microbial communities from dead zone in Lake Erie, Canada - CCB hypolimnion July 2011 (SPAdes) (version 2) | ecosystem: Environmental > Aquatic > Freshwater > Lentic >... | reverse complement strand
GAGTGGTTGTGTAGTCGCATTGCGGAACCAGTATCCAGCCCATGGCTTTAGGACACGTGTTTCGAAGTACTGACCACCACTGTTACTGCCGGTGTATCCAAAGAGCACTCCAGATACAAGGTTCAGTTGAACAGCTTGCGTCATGGAATAGACGTTGCCTTGCTCATCTCGCACCGATGCATTCTGGTAGATATCCAGATCGACACCGGCAGCACTCGGATTGGATGGACTTGTGAACGGATGTCCAATCAAGTTCCAGCCTGGAGCCAGGCTCATAACAAACTCATTACCAGGAATCGGTGTACCCGTCTTAGCAACGCTTGTGATGGCGCCGAACTTCACAAAGTAGCCCTTACCTGTGTTCAAAGGAACGTTGGCTCCGGTGTTGTACTCCACGCCGGTCCAGTCAGCGACGTTGAAGGCATTGTAGATGGATACGTCCGAGGTCGTACCAGCCACACCGTCTCCATCATTGTCACCAGTGGACGTCAATCCATAGATGTCTCTGGATGCTGTACCAGCGTATTGATATGGAACAGACACGAGCTGCAGACCATCACCGTAAACACGTGGTGGGAGCAACCGGAAGTTCACCGATTTGGTCTCAACACTGGTTACCACAGTTGCGACTAGCTGAACCGGATCGGATACAAGACCATCCTTCTCAACTACAACCACATACTTACCAGGAGATACGCTGTCAACTCGGAAGTTGGAGACATATCCGTTAGCGGTAGATGCTGCTCCGGTCGTTGTGGTGTACGTAGGTGTTGTTTCCACAACCCCACCACGATCCAGATAGAGCTTGACCCCTGCAGAACCGATTGCATTACCAAGTATGCCAGTAACATTGCCACTCAGCGAACCTGGGGCTTGTGGAACCAAGCGAAGATCAGCAGCAACCACAGGGGTATTCCCCTGAACAGACACCTGAACGGTATCGCTACCGAATCCAAGGGCTGTACCGGTAAGGATGTAGCCGCCTGCAGGAAGCAGATTGGATGATGGAGTCGATGTCGTTGTCAGTGAATAACGCCCATCAGCATCTGTTAGTGCAGTTGCAACAACCGCATTCGTTTCGGTCGATACTGCACTTACAAAGGCACCTTGAATCGGGTCACCCGTTGGGCGGTTGATGACTCGCCCGCTTATAGGCTGAGGAGCACTCGGAAGATAGAAGTCAATCTGAGGATTCTTGTCTTCACCCACCGTTAGAACATCACGGCCGTTTACCGTAGTGATGGTCGTTTGCTGTCCAAGCTTGAACCGATCCGCCTGTGCTGCAGCTGTGACAAGCACAGAGCCATATGCAGGATTGTAGTTAGGGTTCGGAATCAGATTGCCATCGGTGTCATACGTGTCCTTAGCATTACAGAGGACAACATATTCACCAATCAGCAGATCCTTTAGTTCATACGATCCGCCAGGGATTCGAGCATCTGATGTGTCTCGGCTCATCGCTGAGAAAACAGATGTCTTACCATCTGGGTTCAAGCGCCGTGCCTGAACTTCGATGTTGGCAATCGGAGTCACCTTGTCAAGCGACAGGACACCACCAGGTGTTGGTGCCGTCGTACCGATGCTTGTGAGCTTTCCAGGATTTGCACGCTTCATAACAAGCGAGATGTTTCGACGGCCTGTGCCGTGAACAACTTCACCTGCAGTGTGCTGCGTGTAATAGCCCGGCTTGTAACCGTAGATTCCGTAGATTCCACCGTCAATGCCATCGATTTGGAAGAATCCACCAGCATCGGTGATCGCAGTGCCAGCAGCCGGGGCTGTTTCAGCTCCAGAGATGGCCCGAACGAGTGCATCCGCTACAGGAGATCCCTGTTCATCTACCAAGCGCCCAGAGACAGTGGCTGTACGGAATCCCATTGAGTAGTTGGCAACCAGCTTGGCACGTTGTCCACGTGTTGCGATGTTTACCGGCCCACCACCTGCAGGGGTCCACGTGTACCAGTCATTGCTGATCGATTCAATACCGAACGACGCGTAGGCAACCATTCCACCGTTTGTATTGGTGGATGTAATGATGCCTGCTCCGCCCGTGTTGTAGTTGAAGTCGGCTGCAGCGCCGGCGATCGGTGCAACAACGTCATTCTTACCGAACCCAGAAGGGTCCGCTGTGCGACTTGCATCACCCACACCGCTTCCTGACACAAAGTATGTATTCAGGAGTAAAGAGCGACCATTCAATGCCAAGTAGTTGTACGTAGCACCATCAGTGGTCTCACCATATGCACTTGTCGCTCCGGTTCCGGCCCATGAGTCGGAAGTCAAGCGGTTAGCACTGGTTGCTGCGAGTGTCTGTCCACCGGAGTTGTCACCTGTATAGGAAGCCTTCAACGTATTCGTAAAGAAGTCGTTGGCTTGTCCGTTTCCGGCGAGTGCAAACCCGATGTCCTGACCACTGATCATCAGACGACCGCCATTGGCTACATATGTACCAAGGAGATTCTGTGTCTTGAGGTCCGTTACAGAGCCTGGTCCCACAAAGAGGTTTCCAGAGAAAGGCGAAGACCAGATGACGAGGCGGTTGTAGATTTTGGTGGAACGCGATGTTCGCTCACCGACTCTTGTGTCTGCAGGCTGTGTTCCGGTTGCAGGAAGGTAAGCCTGAAGGAGCTCAGAAGGTACGGGACCACGAGACAGAACACGCCATATAGAGTAGCGACCTTGCTCAGGGAGTGCATAAGTAGCACCGTTCGAGCCAGTTCGCGGTTGGAATTCTAGGAGTTCATCATAGTAGGATCCAACACCCATCGGGTGAGGCATACCAGGATTGACAACTGTGCCCCCACGATTACGTCGGAAGCCGTTTGCGGTGCCACCGCTATTAATCCATGGACCAACACCAGACCATGCTCGCAGATCCGTTGCACCCGGCGCTGGAGGCGCAGTGCTACCGCCCTGCTCGCTTGGATACCGTCCCATGTCGGAGTCCGTCAGATAGGATTCCGCACCGAACTGGATTGGCAGACGGTTGTCAGGTGATCCAACAAGCTGTCCTGAACGCGATATGAAGAACTTTTGCCCAAGCGTGTAATCAGAGACAAAGAGAATATCTTTTTCAGTTGCATTTGGTGGCAGAGCTGTCGAGAATCCCCAAATGTTGTCATAGATAATCCAGTTGGACGAGCCGTTTCCAAACGGACTCACGGCGTTGTCGTACATTACGACATCGAGATACCAGTCCGATGCTTCGGCAGGTAACTTCCACGTTGCTCCGTAGAGGACGCCACCGCGACCATCAGCTGGAAGAACAGGATTGCCATCAGCATCTACAAGTGGCTTTAGTTCCAACCATACGTTTGGCCGACCACCCTGTCCGTTTAGTGGAGGGAAGTTCGTTCCAGAGAACGCGATTTGGTCATCAGAGCCGGCTTCGTAAGCTGTTCCGCCATTCAAACGGTGTCGAACGTAGGATGCACCATCCAATGTAACGATTTCTGCTTCGTACTCAGTACCAACCGTTGAACCATTGGAAGCATTTTGCCAGGCCAAAGGTACATTGTTTTCTTGGAACAAGTACTTTGCCGCGGACCCCGTTCGGTATTCCTTGTGTTCGCGAGATGTTCCGCCCTGAACTGCTGCTTGGAAGTAGGAGTTTGGGTTCTTGAACTGAAGATAGATCGACTTGATTCCAGCTTCACGGTCATCTGCGCGCACGGTCATGAATACATCTTGACCAGGAAGGAGTCCTTGATCACGATTTCGGATGGAGACGTTTGGATTGTAGGTCGTTCCTTGGTTGATATGCACAATCTCACCGGTCGATGAGTTTGTGTCATAGCGAAGGAGCGTTGGCGCAGAGACATCGAGTGCACTCGCAAGGAAGAGATCTCTCTTACCAGGCGTCGCCGAGAAGCCTTCACCAAAGTTGTTTACATTCAGGTTCCCGGTGCGATCCGACTGGAACGCAACGCGGTTCATCGTAATAACAGGTGACCACACCGGATACGTGTCATCGTATGCATAGGTCGGGTCAACCGTCGTTACTTGTTTTGCACTCTGCGCTACCGTTGGAGCAAGCTCGGTGAGTAGTGTGTTACCACTATTCGTTGATGTAAGCGCCATGTAGACATCGTGCGTATCGCCATCGGTGTATGTTGTTGGATTTCCAACAACGTCCGGTTGACGACTGGATGCCCATACGAGATACAGGTTCGTTCCCGCTGTATTTGTAAATGGGTTCGCACGAAGGCTTGACCAGGATGGCTGCACGTTGTTTGTGTCAGCTGCTCCTGCATAGCGGCTAGTGAACTGTCGTGGATTCGCACCGTAAATGCCACTAATGAAGACATTCCGCTTGCCGGATCCGTTGGTGTTCGCTGCTGTTGCAGGATCTCCATCTACCGTTTCGGTTACAGGATTTGTACCGCCGGTATAGCCATTGCCAGCAACAGAAGGGGCTGCATTCGAATCGAAAGCAATCCATCGTCCATCCGGGCTAGCCGATGGGTTTCTCTCATCAGCATTTCCACTTGTGATTTGGAAAATCGTCAGCGTGGTTGTGTTGATAGAGAACAAGTGGAAGTTCGCATCACCAGACAGCTTGCCGGAGAAGACAATGTCATTCGAGCCAATCCAGCATGCACGCCCTACCGATGCAAAGGTCTTGCCACGGAATGATCGTCCTGCTGACAGCGAAATCAGGTTTGTTGCGCCTGGAGGTGCTGTGGATAGTGTTCCGGATGCTGGAATGTTGGAAGCGTAGAGATTCCAGACTTTGTTCGGATCATCAACGGACAGACTGTCGGTTGACTTCGAAAAGACAATCCGGTTCCCTGCAGGGTTAACGACCGGAAACTGGTGGTCAGTACCCGCTTCAGCAGTCAGGGCAACCGGAACGGTCGAACCTGGCTGAGATGGGTTATTAACCGAACCAGCGGTAAGTCGGAAGAGTTGATGTACACCGGATGTTGCATTGGCACCAGCAAAGTAGATGAATTGCTCATCTTCCGTCACAAATGGTGTGCGTTGATCGATGGCTGGCGTTGGATATGCATCTACGACCTGCTCAGCAACATTGGCACCATTTGGACCACCGATTTGACGGCGTGTTTTGCCAGCTTGGTCTGATGGCACTTCCAATCGACGTTTAGTAACGTCCGATGGGAGGAAGCGAGCATCGCCCAACCCCGGAAACTTTGTCTGTGGCACAGCAAACGCACCCGTCGACTTTTGAGTACGCTGCGCACTCGCATGTGTCGACAGTGCGACCACTGCGGCCACGAAGACCGATATCGCGGCACCTTGCCGCGGTGTTCGTTCGAACTTCAACGTGGGGTCAACCTCCTCGATCTGCATTCCATCCAGTATTCCAACAACAACGATAACCAACCAGTTTAGATTCTGACCAAAAGTTACCGAATCCTGTAGGGCTCCCTACTGAAGGCAGAATGCATTTCACATCCTGTTCCGTACAACCTGCTTCACTGACTTTGTGTGTCGGCTATACGAATGCCAATGAACACGGACAATAGTCCAGCGTACGGGCGATTATACGGGTCAGCGTTTGAGGGTGTCAAGCAATATTGCGGTGGGCCGAGGGTCAATGTGAGATAAGAATTATCTGTGCGATTTTCTGGGACCGGTGAAAACGGCTCATATGTCGTTATTAATCGGTTACATACGGCCCCAGCTATGGACTCAGCCTTCAGATTCGTCTCACACATCGACGGAGCTACTACTGTAACTGTTCGTAAATGATCGACTAATCTGTCTTTTGTACGTGCGACACTGGCGGGCTACGTTCTTGATTACAACATTCCATTGATCAATAGTAATCAACGTAATACAGAGACTAGTGTCCGCGTTCGATGTATTGATAGATACGTCGGAAGATTGTGTCGAACTGGTGAGATAACGCAGCTTCCTGATCGCCATCGAAGTCGGTCTTGACAATCTCACGAAACGGACGTTCCGGCTCACCGATACGATATGTTTCGATGAAAGGCGGAAGCTTCATTCCCGCACCAGTCGCCTCATTGGTTACTGTGACTTGCGCCTCAAACCAGTGCTTTCTTGCCAGGGCGGTCGGATCCTGTGCAACGGCAACTATGTATGTCGTTGATGTGTCTACTGTGGTGTACCGGCGTCGCGTCACGTTCATATGCTTGTAATTCTAGCATGCAACGTGAGATGCAGGCAATTTGGATACATTGACACTTGATGTGCATCGGATTTATAATCGCAGTAATGAGATTTATCTATGCGGCCGCGTTATTAGCGCTGACATCAACGTGTGTACTTGCGCAACAAGGTCAAACAGGAATGCGCATTCGACTTGGTGTGCTTCAGCCGTCGTCGGCTCTCTCTAGGGGCGTAGCAGAACGACAACCAGGGGTCATGGTTGATTTTCTCAATAGCAAATCAGCCGATGGTTCCACACTTACCGTTGGTTACTTTCAGGGTGGTTCGGGAACCAACATGATAAAGACCATTCCCGTTATGTATTCGAAGTTGTCAGATTCAACATCTACGGTTCCTGGTCTTGGCGGGTTGTATACTGGCACGGGTATAGGTGCCTATCTGTTTGATGCCCCTGGGTCAAACATGAAAACACTGTGGGGCGGGTACGCGATGGTTGGATTGAAGCTGCCGGGTGGCATCTTTGCCGAAACGCAGTACCACTACACGAACCGGTCCGTAAATGGGTATTCACCAAATGGTGTGGCACTCATGATTGGTCGGAAGTTTTAACACACTTCCCGCGACCAACGCGGGTCATGGTTCTATAGGAGAATGGACTCTATGAAGCATTTGTTAATTGCTGCAGGACTCGTTGGAGCGGTCGCTCTGACGACCACTGCAAACGCACAGGTCTCTGATTTGGCTCAAAAAGTCGGATCCTCATCGTTGAAGATTGGTTCCTACAATCCTGACAAGCCTGTTGTCCGCAATGGCGCTGGCAAGAACATCTTCAATTTTGAATATGAAACGACTCTTCAGAGCGTTCCAGAGCGCAATGAAATCAGCACGCTCAGCATCGGTATGATTGAGCGCGGTGATATGCGGATGATTCCCATCACCCTTAGCCAGATCACTCGCGACAACAAGCGTACTTCAGGTTATGACTGGTTCAGTGGCTACGGTGTTGGACTCTATGCAATTCGCATCGCCAACGACAACACAAGCGGCAATACCAAAGTAATGCCAGGCATGCACGTCACGGTTGGTCTCAACCTCACACAGCGTTCGTTTGTTGAGGCTCGTTACCACTTTGCTGGTCACTACGAAACGATCAACCCATCCGGTTTGAATATTTCGTACGGTATTCGCTTCTAACTTTACGCTTCATCGAAGCTTCGAGCCCCTTGCTGATTTCAGTGAGGGGTTTCGTTTATTTGGTCTAGTCAAAAGTTACTGACCTTGGGCATCGATTTTCGTATCGCTCCGAGGTCTAACCCTTTTAGACCACCAGTCGGCTGGGATGATTGGCCCTTCAACTAACATCGATGCCAGCGTAAAGAGCGTCAGAGACACTGGGCCGCTGTCATTGAACACGAAAAGACAAAGGCCTATCGCGGTAGACAGATTCAGCGTACGACCGGCTGTTTTCAAACGTAAGCCCCACCATAGGAGGCTTAAGAGTGCGCTTATACCCCACGCAGATGTCGTCATCAATCGGAAGTGAGCCATCAGCTTGCTAGAAACCAGCTCAGCCATACCCATTCCCTTTACCCCGACAAAGCGCCCAAGATGAGACTGCATCGATTCAGATGCAAAGTAGGCATCCCAGATAACCAAGCAGGCCATGGCCAGCGTGATGACAACTGCCATTAGACGTGTCTTCCGGCCGCCTTTGAGTGCCGTGTACACAACTAATCCGATGAGGACGGCGATCATGTCACCGCCGTTTGCACCGAGAGCAGGATGTCCCATGAAGAGTGCAACACAACCTACACTTACGACGCTGACGATTGGTTTATTCGGTAGTAGGTAAATCAGCGCACCAAATAGTAACGCTGACAGCTCATTCCCCACACCGTAATAGCGGGCTCCAATAACTGGATTGGCCCCCAAGCCGGCAAATGAGCCGAGGTAGCCCCCTGCGATCACATCCCCGAGTAAACACCCGAGAAGAACGTTCATCTCACTCTTCGCAGCGCTGCGCCACACCACAAAACTAAACACCGCACCGATAACACCGGCGAGGAAAAGGCCGCGGAAGTCAGGCACCGCAGCCAGAACAAAAATGGATGACCCAGCAGTGATCATCACGAAGCTAACACACGCAATCAAAAGGCGGGCCAGCATAAAGCGACCAAATAGCATCAACGCTATGCTTGCCAGGGCGCCATACTTCAAGACTGTCTGTACAACAAATAGTGCATCGGAATACTCGATGTCGGTTGCAACCTGATCAGCACTTCGGCCCATTTGCCCTGAAATTTGGCGAACTTGGGATGACTTTTTAGTCAGGGGAGCAAGGACCATTGCATCTAGATCATTCGATGCAAGGATATGGTCTCGACGTGTGCTCAGCGATGTCACACTGATCGGCTGGTCTCCAACATAGATGCATCCAGCGATCAACCGCTCCTTGCTGGGTATTTCTTTAGGGAGGTGAATGCTGAGGGTCTGGTCTATCGAATCGTCCTGAGCATCCGATGCTTCTTCACCTGGCCAAGCCTCTACGGTCGAAACGATGATGTCCGCGTCAGCTGGACCAGCGGTTTCCAATGTGCTTCCCAGCCACTTACACGCGCTTTCGTCATCACAGCGGATGCGCCCGCCGTTCTTCAGCTCCTCTTTGAGGCGTTGTTGAAGACTTTTGAGTGCCCGCCGGGCGGCATTTGCAGACATCAGGAAGACTCCGGTCTGCTCAAGGCGTGATGGCTTCGATTGTGACGCACCTTCGACCAAGTTCAGGACAACTTTGGACGATACTGGGAATGTAGTGCCGATATGCGGCTGGTTGTATTGCCTAATTCTAAGGCCAGCCATCGTACAAAGCAGGAATGCAACTGCTGGAAGAAGCCACTTCAACTTCACTTATCGCCTGAGTATTCTGGAGTAGAGTGCGGTCGTTAGTGACAACATTTCGGTAACTGAAAATCTCTGGGAAACATAGGCACGCCGGGCTTCCTCATCTTCGTGCGAACCGCGCCCTTTGCTAAGCCATCCGTTGATTGCGGATGCAAGCGCATTCGGATCCGATTTGGTAACTAGGCTCCCTAAATGACTGGCCGACACGACTTCCGGGAGACCACCGACATTGGTTGCAACGACTGGACAGCCTGCTGACAGCGCTTCGATCGCCGACAAGCCAAGGCCTTCGGTCAGGGATGGGATGACGACGACATCCGCTGCACAAAACCACAACCAAGGGTCATCAACATAACCAACAAGCTCGACATCGGGAGATGTTGATAGTGTTTTGCGAAGGGGTCCATCACCGACGATAAGCACACTTGCGGAGATGTCATTTGCAGCGGCGGCGAGTAGGGTAAGCCCTTTCTCGGCTGATAGGCGTGCGACACTTAGCACCAGCCCCTGTTCGAATATTCGTCCAAGTGCCTTGCGGGCATCCATAGTTGAAAATAAATCGTTTCGCAGCGCGATGCCATTATAGATCCGCTGCCCTGACAGGCCTCCGAGAGCTGCCGCAGATTTGAGAATCGCATCCGAGACCGCAATAATGTGTACATTCTTGCAGAGTAGCTTTAGAACCAGACTCTGCACTCTGGATACCTTAAAAATGTTATGCAGCGTCACGACTACGGGAAGCCCAGTCAGCATCCCGGCAAGCGCGATTGCTGGTAGAACAGAAATCCCGTGTCCATGGATGACATCCGATTTTGATACTCGCGCCAGCCGTGCAATGCGCAGGGCCGTTATTGGACTCACCCTGATTGAAAATGCGTTATTCGGGATGATGTGACAGGTCCCGGGCCAGCGTGACCTGATCCGGGCACAGGTTTCCGCACTTGCTATCACCTCTGCTTGAACATCATTATTTGTTAATAATGTACAAAGACTACTTACAATACCACCAGCACTTGGCCTAACGACATGTAGTACACGAGGAATCACTCTGGGCGTGCTGCCAGCCACGCGATGACATCGGTGAGCGTTTCTTGCGTAATCGTATGCCCAATCGCGTACTCGCCATACGTGACATTTTCAGGATTTTGTTTCAGGCACCAGTCGCGCAGCGCCCGTCCTTCACTGATTGGCACAACACTGTCCTCAACCCCGTGGTGTATCAGCGTTCGGGGAAGTGGAACATCCGCCGGGATGTCATCGAGCATTAACGAAACCCGCAGGCCACTAAGCAAGACTATTTCACTTGCAAGTCCTGGATGCGTCATCGCTGTGACCAAGGCCATCGCCGCGCCTTGGCTGAATCCAATAATCGTTACGCGATCGCGATCCACGCCAAGAGCTGTAAGGACATCCACCAGCTGACGAGCAATACGATCTCGCGAATGCGGGGCAACGGTCTGATCAACCTGAATTCGAGTGCCATCCCACTCAAGTGGGTACCAGCACCAGCCATCCCCGTAGCTGATAGGTGCGCGCAGGGCAATATGTCTGGCATTAGGGTCGATATAGTGTGCCAAACCGAGTAGGTCATCCTCATTGGCGCCCGCTCCATGGAGGTAAACATAGGTGCGATGTGCGGGATTTGCCCCTGCATCCGGCTCCACGACCTTAACAACCAACCCTGGAATCGCAGCATCTGACATCCATGGGAGGACTAATTCGGCATTTTGCATGCTGAAAGTTTACTCGCTCCGTTTGATACGTGCATTGGTGGTGACATTTACAGGATGTATGCGCTTGCGGTGTAATGCAAGTATGCCATCCGTCCTTTCCGTGCTGATTGCGGCCACTGCTGTAAATTTTGGTGCTGTCGTGCAACCGCCAGCCTCACTGCGCCCAAAGGCGCAGGCCAGTGCGACATCGCTGACCACCGTTCGCCTTGCCATCGATGCAACCAAGAAGCGTGATTTCAAGCGCGCAGAGCGTCTTTATATGAGCGTGCTGGCAAAGGAACCTAAAAATGTTGCCGCACAGGCAAATATAGGATTGGTTTATGTGCAGCTTGGGCGTATCCCAGATGCAATCAATGCGCTTCGGAAAGCATCTGTGCTCGAACCAGACCAGCCGGAATTCCCCGGACAGGCGGCCTTGATTGCGCTTAAGGCGAACCGTTTTGCCGATGCTATTCAAGATGCCCGAGCAGCCCTCCGCATTGCTCCGAACCACAGGCCCGCGTTACTTGCATTAGGGGCCGCGCTCCTCGCGCAGCAAAAACCAGTGGATGCCATCCCGCCACTGAAGCTGCTTTACGAGACCGCTCGCGGGTCAGACCCCGAAGCTGCGATCCGCTTTGCCATCGCCTTGTCGGCCACCGGTCAGCTCCAGCAAGCCCTCACCGTTGTCCGTACGCAGGTTGTAAAGTCGCCAAAGGTGGCATCGCTGCAGGTGATGCGTGGAGACATTTCCGGTCAGCTTGGCTTTGACAAAAAGGACAAGAACCTGCTGATTGAGGCGCGAAATGCGTATTTGGCGGCTTATAAACTCAGCCCAACGATGACGCGTGCGGGTGTGAATGCAGGCTTGTCTGCTGAGATGGCGGGTGCTCCACTCGATGCCAAGGCTTTGTATCAGCAGGTCTTGAAGAAGGCTCCGAACATCGCGGCAGCACGGCATGGACTTGGGCGCTGTCTCCTACAAGATCCAACCTTGAGCGAGGCAGAGCGCATTCGCCAGGCGCGGATTGAGCTTGAAAAGGCGGTGGCTATCGAGCCCAAGCAACCTGAATACCTCACAACGCTCGCTTACAGCTATCTTTATCCTGCCGCTCCTGAGTTTACGAAGGCGGCGCAGACATTCAAAGCCGCATTGTCACTCCGGCCCGATGATATCCGGGCGCGGATGGGTTTTATCGATGCATTGTGGCGCAGTGACCAACGAGATGCTGCTGTCGTCCAGCAGGTAAGCCTTGTCAAGTCCATTCCTAGTGACTGGGATGCAGCGCACCGTTTAGCGGCGATGTACCAAACCCTCGGTAAGCGACAGGCGTATCTAGACCAGCTTGGATCCATCGACACTGCTTTTCCAAAAGATGTCCGAGCAGCGAAGGAGCTTGGTATTGCCCTTGAGCAGGATGGCCTGTTTGAGAAGGCTGTGGATGTCCTTGCCAATGCCATGAAACGCGCACCATCCGATGCGGACATGCACGTAACCCTCGGCCTCGTGCTTGAAAAGCAGGGAAAGCAAAACGATGCGAAGGCGCAATATGTCGCAGCAATTGGGATTGACCCAAAGCTTGTGTCTGCCAATCAGGCGCTTTTGTCTCTCCTTGACCGTGATCCTGCCCCGGATGCTGGGCTGGCTCAGCGACGAAAATGGCTGGCGGCTGATCAGACATCCAACGATGCACGCTGGTCGCTCATCCAACAGCTGATCCGCCTGAAACTCGATGACGAAGCCTTCGGTGAGATTGCAAAGTTGACATTGCGTGCCGGAGATTCGATGCGCAACACGTATAGATTTGCGGCAGCGGGTCTTTATGAGCAGCGGGAGCGCTGGCTGGATGCCGTCAAGGAACTTCAGACGATTTGGAGCACGGAACCATCCGATAGCCTCGCCCAGCGCCTTTCATATGCCCTTGAGCGCAACGGCCAGGTCCCAGATGCCGAACGTCTGCTGAAAACGCAGCTGACCAAAGCCAAAGAAAAGGGTCAATTGACGCTTGCGCTGGCTGGGTTGTATGAGCGGAGCAAGCGCTTTGGAGAAGCATCCACGATTTATGAGGACATCATCACGGCAGACCCGGGAATCAAAATTGCCTTTGATGGCCTTGCGCGTACACGAAAAGCGTCCGGTGAACCAAATAAGCTTGTGGACTTCATTAAGACGTTGATTCTTGGGCCTGCGGCACCTCCGCCATCCGCACTGGTCCTCGCAACCGAGCGTGCATTGTTTGAGCAGAGCCTAAGCGCTGAATGGGCAGCATTGATAGCCGCAGCGGCAGAAAAATTCAAGCTGGATGCTGGCATCCAAAAGACTTATGCAAGAAACCTGACGCGCCCCGGGTCAACGCCAGAGCAAAAGCGACAAGCCGTTGTCGTGCTGACAGCGGCAGCTGTGACAGCGCCTCAGGATGACGAAGTTTGGTTTCAGCTTGGGCGCTTACAACAAGATTTAGGCGATAAAACCGCAGCGATCAAGGCCTACCGTGAAGCCGTGAAGCGAAAGCCTAACGGTCCGGCGCGCAGCGCCCTCCTTGCCCTTGGAGAAAAAGTAGACTAAGCCCAGAGAGCACGCGCATCCAGTACAATCGCGGTTATGAAAACCACTGCCCTGAAAATGCTACGGGTTACCGCGGCGCTCTCGTTGGTCCTCTCACTTTCCCTGATGGCGGGGCACAGTCAGGCACAGAACGCAGGTACCGGCCCGATCTTTGTGGATGGACAGGCGCAGGTTGTGCCGGCATTCAATGCATCCGGTGACTGGGTACGCGAACACCTCTGGGTTGAAACAGAATTCGACTCGGATAAGAACGGCAAACTCGACAGGGTCCATGTGGATGTCACCCGCCAGAAGCAAACGGAAACATCCGGGCTCAAGGTGCCTGTGATTTACGAGTCCAGTCCCTATTTTGCCGGGACAGCGAGTGGCAATTCCATTCTCTGGGATGTCCGTCATGAGCTGGGAGCAGTTCCTCCTGTGCGCGGCAGTCATCCACAGGTACGCTTTGAACCCAACCGAACGATGATTTCGGCATCGTTGGTTGGAACATGGGTGCCTCGCGGCTTTGCGGTTGTGCACTCGGAAGCACCAGGCACTGGTTTGTCTGAAGGTAGCCCTACGATTGGTGGAGCGCCGGAACGTCTCGCGCCAAAGGCAGTAATTGATTGGTTGAATGGCCGCGCAAAAGGCTTTACAACGATTGATGGCTCTACCGAACTGAAAGCCACTTGGTGTACCGGGAAAGTCGGGATGACCGGGACATCGTACAACGGAACGATTCCTGTGGCGGCTGCGACAACGGGCGTCAAGGGCCTCGAGGCGATTATCCCCGTTGCGCCAAACACAAGTTACTACCACTACTACCGCTCAAATGGGCTAGTCAGGCATCCAGGTGGGTGGCTTGGCGAGGATGTCGACTCCCTGTATGACTTCATCCACAGTGGCAACCCTGTGACACGGCCTATCAGCGACAAGCTTTACCGGGATGGCAGCTTTGCGGAGAATCAAGACCGTCTATCGGGTGATTACAACGCATTCTGGGCAGAGCGTGATTTGCTGAAGTTTACAGGTGGCATTAAGTGTGCGGTCCTTATGGCACATGCATTCAACGATTGGAATGTCGTACCAGAACATAGTGTGCGCATTAGCAATGCCGTTAAGGGGAAGGTGCCACTGGTTCAATACTTCCATCAAGGTGGCCACGGAGGCGATCCGCCGCTTGAGCTGATGAACAAGTGGTTTAGCCGCTTCCTCTATGGCGTTGAAAATGGCATTGAGAATGGTCCTAAATCGTACGTTGTCCGTGAGCGGCCAGCGGGATCGCCGCGTGGTAATGGCATGGCCCCGACGGCTTATGCAGATTATCCGCATCCGGATGCCGCACAAGTCGTCCTTCATCCAACCAAGGGCGGCGCGGCGCTTGGCGGGCTTTCCTTCGCACCAATCAGTGGTAAGGTCGTCGAAACGCTTATAGACGATGTCGCGATCGATGCACCAACCTTGGCAAAATCGCCCGCATCGGCGAATCGCCTTCTCTATGCCACCCCAGAGCTCACGGAACCCCTCCATATTTCGGGTACAGCAAGGGTCACAGTGCGCTTGGGATCGAGTGCGGCCGCTGCCAACCTCTCCGTTTACTTGGTTCAGCTCCCCTTCGCCGATGGCCAGATTGGGACATCGAATCTGATCACACGTGGCTGGGCGGACCCACAGAATGCTAAGTCACTGGTGAGTAGTGGTGACTATCACGCGATGGAGCGTGGAGTGCCGTTGAAAAAGGGACAGTTTGTGAATGTCACATTTGACCTCCAACCAGATGATCAAATTATCCCAGCGGGCAAGCGGATTGCATTGATGATTCTGTCCAGTGACAAAGAATTCACCCTCTGGCCAAAACCTGGAACGCAGCTCAGTGTAGACCTTGCAGGCACGCGGATTTCCATCCCTGTCGTTGGTGGCCGTACTGCATTCGGTAAGGCAACTGGGACAAAGTAGTCGCCAAGCCGTTTTTCAAGGGTGAATCTCTGTAACAGGAAATATAGAAGTTCACCCTTTGGCCGAAGGCTGGAACGCAGCTCACTGTAGACCTCGCCGGCACGCGGATTTCCATCCCTGTCGTTGGTGGCCGTACTGCATTCGGTAAGGCAACCGGGACAAAGTAGTCGCCAAGCCGACTTTCAAGGGTGAATCTCTGTAACAGGAAATATAGAAATTCACCCTTTGGCCGAAGGCTGAAACGCAGCTCACTGTAGACCTTGCAGGCACGCGGACTTCCATCCCTGTCGTTGGTGGCCGTACTGCATTCGGTAAGGCAACCGTGACAAAATAGTCGCCAAGCCGATTTTCAAGGGTGAATCTCTGTAAGAGGGC